>ENA-ORTH01000222-ORTH01000222.1-human-gut-metagenome-genome-assembly--contig:-NODE-222-length-72641-cov-5.134998_pt1 | contig 72641 bp, 68 predicted proteins | sample MGYA00241914_ERZ509192 | MGnify/ENA primary metagenome ERZ509192 (study PRJEB26280, sample SAMEA2338826) | human gut metagenome | biome: human gut; feature: human-associated habitat; material: faeces...
CCTCAAAGATTGAGGGGATGGGGGAGTTGAAGTGGGCTTGCCCACTTTGTTCTGTCATTGGAAAAGCCTTGTCAGGCTAATACGTGCAGGCGAAGAATCCAGCGGGGCAGGATTCTTTTTTAAAGTACAATCAAAGGCCTAGAATGCTCAGGGACGTAAGGGGCATTGATCTTGTGGCTCAGGACGCTTTGGTAGAGCTCGGAAGGGTAGAGCTGCTGGCGTATTAGTCCATAACTGGAAGCAGGAAGATCGCGAAGCGCACGGCCGGTTCCCGCGCAGACAGGAACTGAACTGTGCTTTTGAATCAGAGAGAGCAGCTCACGGCTTTCCTTGCGGACTCCGAGAAGACGGATGTAGGGTGGAAAGGAGAGCTCAGTGATTCCCAGCAGAATGTGCAGTAGAGCTCTTTGAATCCTGGTGTGAGTCAGTTCTTTTGTTTTGAGCAGTTCGGTGAACTGGGAAAAAGAGCGGTATTCTGTCTTGCGGTTTTCGATGCGGTTGGCAAGTTCAGGAGTTACATCTACATAGCATGTGAGAGAATCCGCGTTTTCCTGAATGAGCCTCATATGCAGCAGCAAAGAGAAATCGTCTGTCCAGAGCAATTCGCCAGATGCAAGAATTTGTTGAAAATAAGTCCGGCAATCGCTGGGAAGATAGGGGGCTAACTGCTTAAAAGGAGCAGAGTCTGCGAGGGCGCGGCGCAGTGCTGATGCAGACGTAAATATGGAAGAATCCGGCAACTGTGTCTCATGATAGCAGGCGCCGTCTCTCAGAACGGTGTGGGGGTGGATGGAGCTGTGCAGACGGTTCAGTGCTTTTAGGTATTCGATTCCCAGGATGTTGTTGGGGGATTCTAAGAGCTTATTCCATTGGCTTTTTGGAAGATCAGGATAGGTATTTATATAAGACAAAAGAGCTTCTCTTCTTGCAACAGGAAAGGAAACCCCTTTTTTTAAGCAGGCGCGAAGCAGGGTCTGATAATCCTCTGGTTCGTGGGAGAGAAGTTTTGCCAGTGCGAGAAGGGAAGCCAGATCTCCTGACTCACTTCCGAAGCACAGATCTGTGACGATACCCAGGCTATCTAAGGTCCAAATACCGCCCAGGGCGAAATATTCCGCGCTTGCGGTAGCATAACAGACGGGAAGCTCCACCACCAGGTCAGCCCCAGACAACAATGCCATCCGAGTTCGATGATATTTGTCAAAGACAGCAGGAGTTCCGCGTTGGACGTAATCACCGCTCATGGCTACGATGATATAGTCTGCCTGGGTGAGAAGGCGTGTCTGCTGGATGTGATATTGATGACCACGATGGATAGGGTTGTACTCTGCAATGATTCCTGCGGTTTTCTTCATATTGCACCTCAAAAAATACAGTCTAATACCCCGTATTCTACCACTGAAATGCTTGAAATACAAGGGCGCAGGGGGTATAATTAGGGCAATGATGGTGGTTTGACCATGAGAAAAGTGAATAAATACGAAAGGGGCCAATTAATCATGGGATTTATTGACGTAATTAAAGAAAAAGCAAGAGCTGACAAGAAGACAATTGTTCTTCCAGAGAGCGAGGACAGAAGAGTCTTAGAAGCTACCGCTACAATTTTGAAAGAAGGATTGGCGAATGTGGTTTTGATAGGTAACGAAGAACAGATCAAAAAAGATGCAGCTGATCTGGATATCGCAGGAGCTATCATTGTAGACCCTGCAACCAGTGATAAAACCCAGGCTTATATTGATAAACTGGTAGAATTGAGACAGAAAAAGGGTATGACTCAGGAGCAGGCGAGAGAAATCATGCTGAATCAGAGAACGTATTATGGTGTTATGATGGTAAAGATGGGAGATGCAGACGGAATGGTATCCGGTGCGTGCCATTCTACCGCAGACACTTTGAGACCAAGCTTGCAGATTCTGAAGACAAAACCAGGAACAAAATTGGTATCTGCGTTTTTCCTGATGGAAGTACCGAACTGTGAGTACGGTGAGAATGGAACTTTCGTATTTGGTGACTGTGGACTGAATCAGAATCCTACTTCTGAAGAGCTGGCAGCGATCGCAGTGTCTTCTGCGGAGAGCTTCAAGATGCTGGTGGGTAAAGAGCCAAAGGTGGCTATGCTGTCACATTCTTCCATGGGCAGTGCGAAACATGCGGATGTTGATAAGGTTGTTGAGGCAGTGAAGATCGCGAAAGAGACTGCTCCGGAGTTGATGCTGGACGGCGAATTGCAGCTTGACGCGGCAATTGTTCCTTCTGTGGGAGCCTCTAAGGCACCGAACAGCCAGGTTGCGGGACAAGCGAACGTATTGATCTTCCCAGATCTGGATGCAGGAAATATTGGATACAAGCTTGTACAGAGACTGGCAAAAGCAGAAGCTTACGGTCCGATGACTCAGGGAATCGCAGCTCCGGTCAACGATCTGTCCAGAGGATGCTCTGCAAGTGATATCGTAGGTGTTACGGCAATCACAGCTGTGCAGTGTCAGAACCAGTAATAGAACCCCAAAGAAGGAGAATTAAAGAGATGAAAATTTTAGTACTGAACTGTGGAAGTTCTTCCCTGAAATACCAGTTGATTGATATGGACAATGAGAGTGTGCTGGCGAAAGGACTGTGTGAGAGAATCGGCATTGATGGTTCTAAGCTGACTCATAAGCCGACAGGAAAAGATGAGTATGTGGTGGAAAAACCGATGAAAGACCATCAGGTTGCCGTGGAGCTGGTGATGGATGCTTTGCAGGACGCTGAGCATGGCGTGATTCAGAGCACAGATGAGATTTCAGCCATCGGACACCGTGTACTGCACGGTGGTACTGTGTACAGCGATTCCATCGTTGTAAATGATGATGTTAAGAGAGTAATCCGCGAGTTCTTTGATCTGGGGCCTCTGCACAACCCGGCGAACTTGATTGGAATCGAGGCCAGCGAGGCAGCTATGCCAGGAAAGAAGAATGTGGCTGTATTTGACACGGCCTTTGGTATGTCCATGCCGGAGAAAGCTTATATGTACGCGATTCCTACAGAGTACTATGAGAAGTATTCCATCCGCAGATACGGCTTCCACGGAACCAGCCATAAATTTGTGTCTGGTGAGGCGATTAAATTCGGCGGGCTGGATCCAGAGAATGCGAAGGTTATCGTGTGCCATCTGGGAAATGGGGCAAGTATTTCTGCTTCCATCGGCGGAAAATGTGTGGATACCAGCATGGGCCTGACACCTTTGGAAGGTCTGATTATGGGTACCAGAAGCGGTGATGTGGACCCAGCGGTAGTACAGTTTATCTGCAACCATGAGAATAAAGATGTAAACGAAGTGCTGAATATCCTGAATAAGAAATCCGGTATTCTGGGAATGAGCGGCGGTGTATCCAGTGACTTCCGTGATGTGGAGAAAGCAGGAAAAGAAGGAAATCATCTGGCTGAGGTGGCTCTGGAAGCGTTCCGCTATCGTGTAATCAAGTATATCGGAGCTTACGTTGCCGTCATGAATGGAGTTGACGCGATCGCATTCACAGCAGGTGTGGGTGAGAATGACATTCAGGCCAGAAAACTGATCTGTGACGCTTTGGGATATCTGGGAGTCAAAATTGACGATGAGGCCAACAATGTGAGAGGAAAAGAGACGGTGATTTCCACAGCAGACTCTAAAGTAAAAGTGATGTTGATTCCGACCAATGAAGAGCTGGCAATTGCCAGAGAAACGCTGGCGCTTGTAAAATAATGGTTGACAAAAGCCGAAGAAACCGATATAATTCATTAGGTGTGATTAGGAGACTATTATGCTAGTTCATTTGTCAGATATTGTATCTCAGGAGGGGAAATGTCTGAAGACAGAGATTCCTCTTGCGTTGGAGACGATTGTTGCCGTAGGAGATACTTATAAGGTTGTGGAACAGAAGCCGTTGCAGCTGATGATTGTCAATACCGGTGATAAGGTATTGGAGCTGAAGGGTAGGACCGATGTAGTGGTCCGGATTCCTTGTAGCCGTTGTCTGGAAGCAGTAGACTGGAAGTTTTCCCTTGAGATCGAGCGAAAGCTGGATATGAAGCAATCGGAGGAAGATCGGATAAAGAACTTAGATGAAAGTGACTATATCACAGGTATGGATCTTGACGGAGACCGTCTAGTCTGTGATGAGATCCTAATTCAATGGCCTTTGAAGGTTTTGTGTAAGGAAGACTGTAAGGGAATCTGCAGCAAATGTGGTCAGAACCTCAATCACGGAGAATGTGATTGTGAAAAAGGCAGTCTGGATCCGCGTATGGCGGCTATCAGTGATATATTTAGCAAGTTTAAGGAGGTGTAACCTATGTCCATCTGTCCAAAGAATAAAACTTCCAGAGCGAGAAGAGATAAAAGAAGAGCAAACTGGAAAATGAGTGCTCCGAATTTGGTAAAATGCAGCAAATGTGGCGCTCTGATGATGCCTCACAGAGTCTGCAAAGCTTGTGGTTCTTACAACAAGAGAGAGATCATTAAAATGGATGAGGCTTAAATTGTAAAGTGATAGACCTTGCAGGAATGACTGTGAGGTCTATTTTATTTTTCATAGGAAACTGCGTTCCAATGAAAAAATAAAACGATCCGCGTGGATCGCACTGCGGCGGAGTGGAGGCTGGTGCTTTCGTCCCGCCGCAGGCGGAGAATCCTGCAAGCAGGATTCTTTTTTATGTAATCGGAAAGGCCTTGTCGTGCTAATGCGCAAAAGGTCTTTTCGATTATATAAACGCTTCGCTATGGATGCGCACGCCGCAATAAGGAATCTCACCGCAAAGAGTAAGAAGCTGCCGGTTTACAGAGAGTGGACACTCGTGGTATATTTAGGATTAAATGAATGTTTTTGTATAAAAACAGGATGGTGACGGAGGGAGTGTATGGATACTTGCAAGGTAAGTATTATTGTGCCGGTGTATAAAGTGGAACAATATTTGGGACAATGTATGGACAGTCTGGTTGGACAGACGCTAGAGGAGATTGAGATCATCGCAGTGAATGACGGGAGTCCAGACAATAGTCTAGCGATTCTGCAGGAATACAGGGACAGAGATCCGGAAAAAGTGAACGTATTCTCCATAGAAAATCAGGGAGTCAGCCATGCGAGAAACTATGGGGTTTCCAAGGCAAAAGGGGAGTATCTTCTGTTCGTGGACAGCGATGATTATCTGGAGAAAAATGCCTGTCAAAAGCTCTATGAGCATGCGAAGCTCCACGACAACGATTTGGTTTTGTTTGGGCGCTATAATCTGAGAGAAGGCGGAGAGACGGAAAAATTGTACCTGCCGGTAGTGGAGGATTTTTCCTTGAGAGAATACAAGGAGGAAATGGCACGCTTGTCGCCGTTTCCATGGGATAAGTTAATTCGAAGGGAATTGTTTCAGGAGATTGGCGGATTTCCGGAAGGAATCCGTTTTGAGGATTTGCCCGTAGCTCATATGTTGGCTGTCAGCGCGAGGAAGATCGGAGTGGTCTCGGAGTGCTTATATCACTACCGGGTGCAGGCGGGGTTTTTGAACACATTGACAGAGCATACTTTAGATATTGTGACAGCTCTGAAAATTTTAGTCAATTTTTTGAAGGACAAGGGGTTATATCAGGAGTACCACCAAGAGGTGGAATACATCTGTGTACGGCACTGCTGTTATCGGTTTGTGAATCTTAGAAAATTCACAGAGAAAGGAAAACTGGATTTGCAAATGCGCCTGGTTCAATTGGTCTATGACTTTTTGGAATCGGAGTTTCCCAAATGGAGAGAAAATTCCTATGTTCGAAGAAAGATGGCGGTGGGAATGAAACACTTTTTGTTTGTGTGTGAGCGGCCTAAGTTGATGATGAAATTTGTTCAAAAAACAGATGGAAAGTCCATTTTGCGAAAAAAACTTTGGGTTTGGGTGCGGTATTTCCCGTATTTATTACGGAATTAATACGAAAGATTGCGAAAAGATTACAAGTGTGGTATATTTAATAGTGGAACTTTGATAAAGATTCTGTCTACGAAGAAGACGGCAGAGAATCGAAAGAGTTGGGGAGAATGAAATAATTGTTGGAGGAACTATGGAGTCATATAAAATAAGTATTATTGTTCCAGTGTACAATGTGGAGCAATACTTGAGACAGTGTATGGACAGCTTGGTGAATCAGACTCTAGAAGAGATTGAGATCATTGCAGTGAATGATGGAAGTCCTGACGGAAGTCTTGCAATTTTAGAGGAGTATCAGAAGGCATATCCTAAAAAAGTGAAGGTTTTTTCTATAGAGAATCAAGGAGTCAGCCATGCGAGAAATTATGGCTTTTCCAAATCAGCAGGCGAATATCTGCTGTTTGTGGACAGCGATGATTATATTGAGCGGGAGACTTGTGAGCTTTTGTACGCAAAGGCGAAGAGAGATGAGAATGACTTGGTTTTTTTTGCGCGGTACAACGAACAAGACGGAATACGCAAGGAAAATATCACACTGCCATGGAACCAGAATTTTAAACTGATTGATCGGAAATATGAGATGACAAAAATCTCACCGTTTCCTTGGGATAAGTTAATCCGCAGGGAGTTGTTTGCGCAAATCGGCGGATTCCCAGAAGGCATTCGTTTTGAGGATTTGCCCGTGGCTCATATGCTTTCTATGAGTGCCCAGTCTATGGGAGTGGTCCGCAAGTGCCTGTATAACTATCGGATAAGGGGAGGGTTTTTGAGTACTCTCACAGAGGAGACGCTGGACATTGTCACATCTTTGAAGCTGTTGGTGGACTATGCGCGTCAAAGAGAACTTTTGGAAATATACCGAGAGGAGATTGAATACATCTGTGTGCGGCACTGTTATTACCGCTTTCTGACTTTCAAACGTTTTAAGGAGACCGGAAAACTGGATTTGCAGGTACGGCTGATCAACGAGATTTTTGACTTTTTAGATAAGGAGTTTCCCTCCTGGTCTGAGAATCGCTATGTGATTTATTCCATGACAAAAGAGATGAAAGACTTTCTGAGAATCTGTGATACGCGCAAGAAAATGCTGAATTTTGTGAGGCAGACGGATGGAAAGGGAATAAAAAGAAAAAAGAAGTGGCTCAGAGTGCACTCTCATCGGAGAAAGGTGAAGGAGATCTGGAAGGGATTTTGGGGTTCAGATGAAAAATTAGCTTATCTTGTATCAAAATGTCTTCAGGTGAAAAAACGTGCGCCGAAAATAGTGAAAAAAAAGCTGAGTGTTTTGAGCTACCGGTATTATACGGCATATCTGCTTCGTCACAAGGTAGATGACAAGACAATTTTGATAGAGTCTAAGCATGGAGAAGACCTTGCAGGAAATATGTTCCAGATTCTTAAGGAACTGAAAGATCCGAAATATAAAATGTATCCGGTTTATGTCTCGATGAAAGAGGAGTATATTCCAAAATACAGGGAAGTGCTTCTTCAATATGATATGAAACACTGCATGTTTGTAAAGACAGGCACGAAGACATACAAAAGGTTGTTAGCGACGGCTAAATTTTTGATTACAGACACTAGTTTTCCGCCTTATTATATTAAACGTGAAAACCAGGTTTATCTGAATACTTGGCATGGGACTCCTCTCAAAGCGATGGGACGTATTGTCCCGAATCGGGAGTATGGACTGGGAAATGTTCAGAGAAACTTTTTCATCGCGGATTATCTTCTGTATCAGCAGGAATTTTCTAGAGATATCTTCCTGCGGGATTATATGATCGAACATATTTATCCGGGAAAAATTCTCACCTGGGGGTATCCCAGAAATGTGGCATTTTTCTCCACAGAGAGATATGAGCAGATTCGAAAGGAAATGGGACTTGAGGACAAACAGGTCGTTGTCTATATGCCAACCTGGCGGGGAATGCTGCATAAGAAGGAAAATGCCAAGCAGATTCAGATCCTGGTCCAGCATTTGATGAAGTTGGATAAGATTTTAGGTGAGGACCAGATTTTTTATGTGAAGTTGCATCCGTATGTGAAGGAAGGAATCAATCTGGAAGGATTTGCTCACATTAAGGAATTTCCATCTCAGTATGAGACTTATGATTTTCTGAATGCCAGTGATGCACTTGTGACGGATTATTCTAGCATCATGTTTGATTATGCGGTCTCCAATAAAAAGATTATCCTGTTTGTCTATGACAAAGAGGAATACTTAAAAGATCGTGGTCTGTATGTGGACTTGGACGAAATAGGTCTGCCTCAGGCGAAGGGTGTCACAAGGCTTCAGAAGCTTCTCAGGGAGCCAGAATATGATCTGTCTGAGTTCAGAGCAAAATTCTGTCCGCATGACAGAAAGGACAATGCGGTTATGGTCTGTGACGAGTGGATTCGAGGTGTGAGAGGTGAGCTGCCGGTACAGAAAATCTCAAATAATGGAAAAGAGAAAGTGCTTGTCTTTACCCAAAGAGCGGTGGACAGAGCTTTGGTGAAAGAATTGAATGCTCAGGTGCAAAGAGATGGAGAACGAAGAGAGTACTATCTTTCGTTTCCAGGGTATGTCATGAGACAGACAAGTTCTGTGCTGTCAGAGCTGGATCCTAGAATCTATTATTTCCCCATTGAGATCAAAGCAAATTACACGATTTTGGAGCTGATTGCCAGTCAAATTGTATTTCGCTATGATATCGATAAAGGCCCTCTGGCAAAATTGACGAACAGACTGGCTCTGAGAGAATACCAGAAGATATATGGAAGCTATGAGTTTGACAAACTGGTGATTCTCTCCTGCAGGACAAAGCGTCTGTACTGGATTTTGCGCTGCACATCAGATCACAGGATTCTCTGCCTCGGAAGACAGGAAGGATTGTACAATACGGACGAGAGCTTTCGCAGGCAAGTAGATTATCTTCTGAAGCGAAGAGCTGATTTTGAGAGAGTGGTCCTATCTGATGAATTGGCAAAGAAAAAAGGACTGAAAAAGGATTCTGCCATTGTTGTCTGCGATGGAAGAGCTGACTTTGAAGAAATCTGGAGGGAGGAAGAGCGATGAAAGTAGGAGTTGTGACTTTTCACAGTGCTTTTAACTTCGGTGCGACTTTGCAGACCTGGGCTTTGCAGAAGGCTCTGCGGCAGTTGGGCGCAGAGTCCTGTGTAATCAATTATCATCCTAAGGTAATCGATAGTCTATACGATCCTTATGAGGGGAAGAGCGGTTTTGAACGGACGAAACGGCACTGGTATTTGAAGCTGACAGCGCCAGAACGGCTGGTCCGTTTTCAGCGGTATTCAGCTTTTCTGAAAGAGAACTTGGCTCTGACTGGAGATTACAGGACCTATGAAGAGCTGGAGAAAAATCCTCCCAAGCTGGATGCCTATATCACCGGCAGCGACCAGGTGTGGAACAGCTCTCATATCGGTGGTTATGACCCTGCTTATTACCTGGAATTTGCTCCGGAAGGGGCTAGAAAGATGTCTTACGGAGCCAGTGTGGGAAGGAACTTTGTGCTTCCGGCTTACAAAGAGCAGATCAGAAATGCGTTGAAAGATTACACCGCAGTTTCTCTGCGAGAGGTCAGCACGACGCCGGCGATCGAAGAGCTATCCAAGGTGCCGGTGAAGGTAGTGGCAGACCCCACATTTTTGCTTCGCAGAGAAGACTATGATGAGATACGGGTGGATGAGCGGAGAAAAGAAAAATACATTTTGGTCTACATGATGGAAGAGAGCCAGGAAGTAAAAAAACTGGCAAATCGGGTTTCTAAGACGCTGGGGTACCCCATTGTGCAGAGAAGATCGGTAGAAAAATTTGTCAACGAGGTGGAGAGCTGCTATACAGCGACTCCGGGCGAGTTCATCGGTTTGGTGTCCAATGCTGAGTATGTAATCACAAATTCTTTCCATGGCACAGTGTTTTCTCTGATCTACGAAAAACCGTTCATCTCGCTTTTGCATTCAGACACAGGAAGTCGTACAGTGGACCTGCTGAGAAATCTGAGAATGGAAGATCACCTTGTCTGGGACGAAAAAGAATTCTACGATATGGAGAAGTTTCAGATTCAAAACGTGGAAGAGCTTCGGGCTAGGATTGCCAAACTGAGAAAAGATTCCCGCCAGTATCTGGGAGAATCCCTCGGGTTGTTAGAGCCGGATAAAGAAAAGGTCGATTGTCCGACGGGAATTTTGAAAGAAGAGTGCTACGGCTGTTATGCCTGCAAGGAAATCTGTCCCAAGGATGCGATTTCCATGGAAACGGACGAGGAGGGATTTTACTATCCCCAGGTTGACCATGATAAATGTATTTCCTGCGGCCTGTGTCAGAAAGTCTGTATTCGGTTGGCGGAGCGTTTCCCGCAGGAGATTCCTCAGCCAAAGGTCTACGGGGCCGTGAACAAAGATACACCTGCTAGAATCGAGAGTTCATCCGGTGGAGTATTTCCTGAGCTGGCCAGATATATCATCGAGGAGAAGAGTGGCTATGTGGTCGGAGTCCGCTGGGATGAGCAGATGAGGGCTGTTGCGGACATCGCCCATACGATGGAGGAGGCGATGGCTTTTCGTGGCTCAAAATATGTAAAAAGCGAGTTGAAGGATATTTGGCCAAGGATCAAAGACTTATTGGACAGAGGAGAGACCGTATTGTACAGTGGGCTTCCGTGTGAGTGCGCGGCACTTCAGTCTTATCTTCGAAAGCCCTATGAGAATTTGTATGTCTGTGAAATTCTCTGCCATGCAGCTCCCTCGCCTAAAATTCTCAGAAAATATCTGGATTACCTTGAGAATAAATTTAAATCGAAAGTCGTCGATGTGATTTTTCGGGATAAAAGTGAGACAGGATGGCTGATTCACCGCACACAGCTGGTGGTGAAGTTTGAGAATGGCCAGGTTCTGAGAGTGAATGCAAGGAAGAATAACTATTTCAGGGCATTTTTGAATGATTATATCTCTCGGGAGTGCTGCAATCACTGTGAGTATGTCTATGACCACAGGAAGGGAGATCTGACGATCGGAGATTTTTGGGGAATTCAGCATCTGATGCCTGAGCTTTTTGATGATAAAGGGGCGAGCTGTGTCCTTGTGCATAACAAGAAGGGTGAAGAGCTTTGGAACGCGATTTCAGATAAATTTGATGTTCGGCAGAGCAGTATGCAGGATGTCTTTGCCAGAAATCACCGTCGTCCGTCGCCGTATCACAGTATTCGGGATGAGATTTTTGACCTGATGGATGAGAAGCCAATCAACTCTCTTTTGAGAGAGTACAATGACTTAAAGAATTAAATATTGATTTTTGATCTTATCTCTAGTATCATGTGGGATAGAGTATCTGGGAAGAGTGAAAAACCTTCGGAGAAGATCAGCAAATGACAGGAGGGATAAGATGTCAGAGCTAGTGAAGATAGTTATGGATGCCATGGGTGGAGACTTTGCACCGGCTGAGCCGGTGAAAGCAGCTGTGGCGGCTGTGCGGGAGAAAGACAATATACAGGTTATCCTGACAGGTAAGCGGGAGCTCATCGAACAGGAGTTGTCAAAATACGAGTATCCGGGGGAGAAGATTCAGATTGTTCATACCTCAGAGGTTATTGAGACCGCGGAACCGCCAGTGATGGCCATCCGCAAAAAGAAAGATTCTTCCATTGTAGTGGGAATGCAGATGGTGCGCCAGGGAGATGCCGACGCATTTGTGTCTTCAGGGAGCAGTGGAGCGATTCTGGTGGGCGGTCAGGTGATCGTGGGCAGAATTAAAGGGGTAGAACGTCCGCCGTTGGCACCACTGTTGCCTACCAAGAAGGGAGTTTCTCTGTTGATTGACTGTGGCGCCAACGTAGATGCACGTTCCTCTCATCTTGTTCAATTCGCGAAGATGGGCTCTATTTACATGGAGAATGTCGTGGGGATTCAGAATCCCCGGGTGGCTATTGTGAACAATGGAGCAGAGGAAGAGAAAGGAAATGCCTTGGTCAAGGAGACGTTTCCGCTGCTCAAAGAATGCAGAGGAATTAACTTTATCGGCAGTATCGAAGCGAGGGATATCCCAGACGGCTATGCGGATGTGATTGTCTGTGAAGCTTTCGTGGGAAACGTGATTCTGAAGTTGTACGAAGGAGTCGGGAGTACTCTGATTTCTCAGATTAAGCAGGGGTTGATGACAAATTTGCGCAGTAAAATTGGAGCATTGTTGGTAAAACCGGCACTGAAAGAAACTCTAAAAACTTTTGATGCCAGTGAACATGGGGGGGCACCGCTTTTAGGACTAAGAGGCTTGGTGGTGAAGACTCATGGAAGCGCGGTTGCGGTGGAGCAAAAAAACGCAATTTTTCAGTGCCTTCAATTTAAAGAACAACAGATCAATGAAAAAATTCAAGAGCATATCAATGATATCTAAGAAGGGAGATAGGAAAGAGTGGAACTTGAAAAACTTAAGATGATTATTGCGGATGTTCTGAATGTAGACACTGCGGAAATCACAGAGGATACCACTTTTGTGGACGATTTGGGAGCGGATTCTCTGGATATTTTTCAGATTATCATGGGAATCGAGGAAGAGTTTGATGTGGAGATAGACAATGACGCTGCTGAGCGGATTGTCACAGTGGGAGACGCGGCAGAGGCAATCAAGAATGTGATGTGACAGTGCCGCCAAAGAGTACGGTATTTAGAATGTTGAGAGTTAAGGGGCTTGCCGCATGGATGGACATGCTGTAAAGCCCCACGTTTTATGAGAGGGATTAAAATGAAAATGACAGAGACTTTAAAAGAATTAGAAAAAGAGTTGGGATATCAATTTCGGGATATCAATCTGCTCAAGCAAGCCGTTACACATAGTTCTTATTCCAATGAGAAAAACATGGGAAAATTGGGGTGTAATGAGAGACTGGAATTTTTGGGGGATGCGGTGCTCGAGGTAATCAGCAGTGAATTTTTGTATCAGAAATTTCCCATTCTCCAGGAGGGGGAGTTGACAAAGAAACGGGCAAGTATGGTCTGTGAGCCAACGCTTGCGCTGTGCGCCAGGGAGATTCGTCTGGACAACTATCTGCTTTTAGGACATGGGGAGGAGAACACTGGCGGGAGAAAGAGAGATTCCATTGTATCGGATGCTTTGGAGGCGGTCATAGGCGCTATATATCTGGACGGTGGACTTGCTAGTGCGAAAGAGTTTATCTTAAAGCATGTGCTGAATGATATGGAACATAAACAGCTCTTTTACGATAGCAAGACTATCTTGCAGGAGATTGTGCAAGAGCATGGAAATAATCCGGTATCTTACCAGCTGATTCGGGAGGATGGGCCAGACCACAACAAGATTTTTACTGTGGAGGTCAGAGTGAAACAGGAAGTGTTGGGTGTGGGACAAGGACATACAAAAAAAGCGGCAGAGCAGGCAGCGGCTTATCAGGCGGTGATGGCGCTGAGAAAAACGAAGGTGAAGTATGTATCTAAAAAACATTGAGGTATATGGGTTTAAGTCTTTTGCCCAGAAGATAAATTTTGAATTCCACAATGGGATTACAGGAATTGTCGGGCCGAATGGCAGTGGAAAGAGTAACGTGGGAGATGCGGTCAGATGGGTTCTGGGTGAACAGAGTGCAAAGCAGCTTCGAGGCGGAAACATGCAGGATGTCATCTTTTCAGGTACAGAGAATCGTAAACCTTTGAGTTATGCTTCCGTGTCGATCACTTTGGATAATGGAGACAGAAAACTCCCCGTGGACTACAAGGAGGTTACAGTCACCAGAAGGCTGTACCGTTCTGGTGAGAGCGAGTATCTGATGAACGGGAGCAGTTGTCGTCTGAAAGATATTCAGGAGCTTTTTTATGATACCGGAATTGGAAAAGAAGGGTATTCTATCATTGGGCAGGGACAGATTGATAAGATCCTGAGTGGAAAACCTGAGGAGAGAAGGGAACTGTTCGATGAGGCGGCGGGAATCGTAAAATTTAAGAGAAGGAAAAATACGACTCTGAAGAAGCTGGAGGAAGAAAAACAGAATCTGGTGAGGGTCACAGATATTTTAAGTGAGCTAGACCGGCAATTAGGACCATTGGAGAGGCAGTCTGAGACTGCCAAGATTTATTTGGAACAAAAATCCAGGCTGAAGGAAAAGGAAGCTGGACTTTTCTTGCTGGAGATGGAAGAGATTGACGGGCAGCTTCAGGAAAAGAAACAGAAGAAATCCTTGACAGAAGAGCAGCTTCAGAAGACACAGGAGTCTTATGGGCAGGTAAAGGAAGAGTATGAGGAGCTAGAACAGAAACTGCAAAAATTGAATACCCGGATTGAGCAAATCCGAGAGGAGACACAGCAGGATGCTCTGAGAAGGCAGCAGCTGGAAGGGCAGGTAGAGGTGCTCAAAGAACAGATTCACGGGGCAAAGCAAAATGAAGAGCACTACAAGTCCAGAAAAATTTCCATATTGTCGGACACAGAAAAACGCCAATGTGAGCTAGAGAGTTATCAGCAGGAGCGTTCCAGTCTAAAAGGTGAGTTTGCGCAGATTCAGGAAAGACAGCAGGAAGAGGAAGTACGCCTGCGCCAGATGGCAGATCAGATCGAGGCTTGTGTCAAGGCTGTGGAAGAAGGAAAGAATGAGATCATTGAGGTGTTGAACAGCAGAGCCAATACCAAGGGGAAGGTACAGCGGTTTGACACCATGCTAGAGCAGATCAACATCCGAAGAGCGCAGCTAAATCAGCAGAAACTGGCTTTGAAAAGTGAGGAAGCACAGCAGGACAAGGAGCTGACCCGGGCAAGAGTTCAGTATCAGGAGATCGAAAAAAAGATTCAAAATTACCGGCAGGAACAGGAAAAGAAAAATTCTGAGCTGAAGGCACTTCAGGAAAACTTGGAGAATCAAAAGAGACAGCTAGAGGTGGGGAATGCCACTTACCACAGAGAGGCGTCGAGACTGGAATCTCTGATGAATCTGACAGAGCGTTACGACGGCTACGGCAACAGTATTCGGCGTGTGATGGAGCAGAAGAAGCGAGTGCCGGGTATTCAAGGCGTTGTGGCAGACTTGATTCAGGTGGAGAAAGATTACGAGATCGCCATCGAGACAGCTTTGGGAGGCAGTATTCAAAATATTGTGACAGACAATGAGCAGACGGCAAAACAGATGATTGCTTTCTTAAAGAAGAATCGCTATGGAAGGGCTACCTTTCTGCCGCTGACCAGTATTGGCGGCAGAGGCAGCTTTGGCCCGAGGGAGGCGCTTGCAGAACCCGGCGTGCTGGGAATTGCCAGTGATTTGGTGACGGTGGGAAAAGGCTATGAGAATCTGGCCAGCTATCTTTTGGGAAGGACTTTGGTGGTAGACCATATCGACCATGCGATTGCCATCGGGAAAAAGTACCGTCACAGTCTGAGAATGGTGACCATTGAGGGAGAGTCTTTAAATCCTGGGGGTTCTATGACAGGAGGTGCTTTTCGAAACAACAGCAATCTTTTGGGACGAAGAAGAGAGATCGAGGAGCTGCAAGCTTGTGTGGAACGGCTGAAAGAAGAGATGAGGAATCTCCAAGAAATAATGGAAGGCAGCCGTGAGCGGAGAAATCAGCTTCGAGATGAGCTGGCCGGGTTAAAAGAACTGGTGCAGGAGCAGTGTCTGTTGGAAAACACTGTGCGGATGGAAATTCAGCAGAAAGAAGAAAAACAACGGGAAATTTCCCGGGGTTATGAACAGATCAGGCAGGAAGGCGGAGACATTCTCCAACAGATCAAAGAGGTGGAGGAGAATAAGAATGCGATTGCCGCTAAGCTGGAAGAGTCCAAACAGGACGAGAAAAAATTGGAGGAGTTTATCGAGATACGTCAAAAGCAGCTGGAACGGTGGCAGGAAGAAGAAGCTTCCGTCAGCCGATGCTTGGAGGAGATTCGCATGGAGGTTTCTGCTCTGGGACAGAAGAAGGATTTTGCTGCCAGGAATATTTCTCGTGTGGAAGAAGAACTGAACAGATTGGCATTGGAATTAAGAGAGGTGGAGGAACATCTGGCTGGGGATGCTCTGGATATAGAGGAAAAAGAAAAGAATATCCAAAAGATACGTGAGACGATCGTTCAGACCCGGCAAAGAGAGGAAAGCCAAAAAGCTGTGATGGATGGATGCTTGAAAGAAAAAGAGGACACGATGGCTGTACATAAATCTTTCTTTGAGAAGCGGGATGAGCTGTCAGGACAGATGAACTTGCTGGACAAGGAGGTTTTCAGGCTCAATCAGCAGCTAGAGAAGTTAGAAGAGTCTCAGGAGCAAAAGATCGCCTATATGTGGGAGGAATATGAGATCACACCCAACAGTGCCTATGCTTACCGTCAGCAGGAGGAGACATCCGCTGCTGCTGTCAAAAAAGAGATCGCAGTGATTAAGGAGGAGATACGAAAATTAGGCGCCGTCAATGTCAATGCCATTGAGGATTACAAAGAACTGAAGGAGAGGCATACGTTTCTGTCAGACCAATACAAGGATTTGGTTCAGGCAGAGGCCACACTTCAAGGAATTATCCAGGAATTAGATGAAGGGATGCGCAGACAGTTCGCTGAGAAATTTAAGGAAATACAAAGAGAGTTTGACAAGGCGTTTAAAGATCTGTTTGGCGGCGGCAAAGGTACGCTAGAGCTGATGGAAGAGGAAGATATTTTGGAAGCTGGGATTCGGATTATCTCTCAGCCGCCCGGGAAAAAACTTCAAAATATGATGCAGTTGTCAGGTGGAGAGAAAGCTCTCACGGCGATTGCGTTGCTGTTTGCAATTCAAAATTTGAAACCTTCGCCTTTTTGTCTTTTGGATGAAATTGAGGCGGCTTTGGATGACTCCAATGTGGGCCGATTTGCTGGTTATCTGAAAAAGTTGACGAAAAACACGCAGTTTATTATAATTACACATAGACGCGGCACTATGGGAGCAGCAGACCGGTTATATGGTATAACCATGCAAGAAAAAGGTGTTTCCACTTTGGTGTCGGTAGATCTGGTGGAAAAAGATCTGGACAAATAGGAGGAAAGCGATGGGAGAAGAAAAGAAAGGTTTTTTTAAGAGGTTGGTGAGCGGTCTGTCCAAGACAAGGGCTAACATCGTCTCTGGCATTGACTCGATTTTCAGCGGTTTTTCCAGCATAGATGAGGATTTTTATGAGGAAATTGAGGAAATTCTCATCATGGGGGATTTGGGAATCAACGCCACCACATCGATTATAGAAAATCTGAAAAAGCAAGTGGAGGAAAAGAGAATTAAAGACCCTGCGGAGTGCAAAAAGCTGCTGATCGACAGCATCAAGCAGGAGATGACTGTGGGAAATACAGAGTATGAGTTTGAGAACCGCAAATCCGTGATTCTGGTGATTGGAGTCAATGGGGTGGGAAAGACGACTTCTGTGGGAAAGCTGGCGGGTAAACTAAAAGATCAAGGGAAAAAAGTGATCTTAGCTGCGGCTGATACGTTCCGTGCGGCGGCTGGGGAGCAGCTTATACAGTGGGCGAACCGGGCCGGCGTGGAGTTGATTGGAGGACAGCCAGGGGCAGACCCTGCCTCTGTGGTGTTTGATGCAGTGGCGGCAGCAAAGGCCAGAAACGCAGATATTCTGCTCTGTGATACGGCAGGGCGGCTGCACAACAAAAAAAATCTGATGGAAGAACTGAGAAAGATTTATCGGATTTTGGAGAAAGAATATCCGGAAGCCTATCTGGAAACTCTTGTAGTGTTGGACGGGACGACAGGGCAGAATGCTTTGGCGCAGGCGAGGCAGTTTGCGGAGGTGGCGAAAGTCACCGGTATCATTTTGACGAAGCTGGACGGAACGGCCAAAGGGGGAATTGCTGTCGCGATTCACTCGGAATTGGATATTCCAGTAAAATACATTGGCGTAGGAGAGAGTATTGAAGATTTGGAAAAATTTAATGCGGAATCCTTTGTCAATGCACTGTTTGACGTGAAGGACAGCGAAGGATAATACATGAAAAAAATATAGGGGGAAAAGACATTAATGCTTACAGTAGAAAAATTTGAAGAGGCGTCAGAAGTAGTACACCAGGTAATTCAGCAGACAAAGCTGGTGTACAGTGATTATTTCAGCAGACAGACAGGAAACAAAGTCTATTTTAAACCGGAGAACATGCAGCTGACTGGTGCTTACAAGCTTAGAGGAGCGTACTATAAAATTAGTACGCTGTCGGAGGAAGAGCGCCAAAAGGGACTGATTACTGCCTCAGCTGGCAACCATGCGCAGGGGGTGGCCTATGCCGCTAAATGTTATGGGGTAAAGGCCGTGATTGTAATGCCTACCACAACACCTTTGATTAAGGTAGAGCGCACCAAAAGTTATGGAGCAGAGGTGATTCTCTACGGTGATGTTTATGACGAAGCCTGTGCCCATGCTCTGGAACTGGCAGACCAAGAGGGATATACCTTCATTCATCCGTTTAACGATTTGGCAGTGGCTACTGGACAGGGGACGATTGCCATGGAGATTATACAGGAGCTCCCCTTGGTGGACTATATTTTAGTGCCTATCGGTGGCGGCGGTTTGGCAGCGGGTGTTTCGACTTTGGCGAAACTTTTGAATTTCCACATCAAAGTGATTGGAGTGGAGCCGGCAGGGGCGAATTGTATGCAGGTATCCTTGAAAAATGAAGAGGTGACGACTCTTCCCCATGTAAGTACCATTGCAGATGGAACAGCAGTTCAAACTCCAGGAGATCTGATCTTTCCATATGTTCAAGAGAACATAGATGATATCATCACAGTCAATGATGATGAATTGATCGCCGCGTTTTTAGATATGGTGGAGAACCATAAGATGATCGTGGAAAATTCAGGATTGTTAACTGTGGCAGCGTTGAAACATCTGAATGTGAAAAACAAGAAGATTGTCTCGATTCTCAGCGGAGGCAATATGGATGTGATTACCATGTCTTCGGTAGTCCAACATGGACTGATTCAAAGAGATCGAATTTTCACTGTGTCAGTGCGTTTGCCTGATCGGGCCGGAGAGCTGGTGAGAGTGGCTACGGTGATTGCCAATCAGCAGGGAAATATTATCAAATTGGATCATAATCAGTTCGTCAGTACGAATCGAAATGCTGCAGTGGAGTTAAAAATTACCATGGAAGCATTTGGAACTGAGCACAAGCAGCAGATCATGAAGGCTCTGAAAGCAGCAGGGTATGAAATGCAGATGGTGACTGCTAATTTATAAATAGAGGAGAAAAGTCTGGATTATCCAGGCTTTTTTCTGTTATAGGAAAGACTTTGCCACGCTGAGCGTGAAAGTTCTTTCCTATTGCATAGGAAACTTCGTTCCCTATGCAATAAAAAGCCCTCCGGGCAGGATGCACACGCCGCAATGAGGAATTTCACCGCAAAGCGGTGTTGCGCGGCGCGCAAAGTGGGACGAGCCCCTCAAAGATTGAGGGGATGAGGGAGCTGAAGTAGGCTTGCCCACTTTGTTCTGTTATAGGAAAGACCTTATCACGCTAATGCGTGAAAGCCATTTCCTATTACATAAACGCTCCGCTAAGGATGCGCACGCCGCAAAAAGGTAGTACACCGCAAGGCGGTGTTGCGGCGGCGCGCAAAGTGGGACGAGCCCCTCAAAGATTGAGGGGATGGGGGAGTTGAAGTGGACTTGCCCACTTTGTTCTAACAGAGACGTTCCACTTTTCAGATATAAAACGAAAAAATACAAACAAAAAATAGAGTAGAAATTGGTTTAAAATGAACAAAAACGAAAAAATAAGATAAAATGTAATTGAAAATAGAACAAACAGGAGCTATAATGAACATATACAAAAATGTCAAATAGCAGGAAAGCGGGGAATGAAAAATGAACAAAATCATTAATGATCCGGATACCATTACCAGAGATATTATGGAAGGTTACCTCTACCTGTACGGAAAAGACTATGAGATGGTACCAGGAACCTTCGGTGGTATGGTGAAAAAGAATCAGCAGGAGAAAGTGTCTGTCATCGTAGGTGGTGGTGGCGGAAACGAACCCTGGTGTTTAGGATATGTGGGAGAAGGAATGGCGGATGCAGTTTCCACAGGAAATGTATACGCTGCGCCTCCGGCGAAATCAATCTTAGATGTGAGCAAAGCCGTATATAATGAGAAAGGGATACTCTATGTAGGGACCAATCATATGGGAGATTTGTTGAATTTTGAGCTGGTGGGAGAGCTGGCGGAGTTGGAGAATATTCACACACGTTGCGTGTTTATCAATGATGATTTGGCCAGCGATCCAGATGACATCACAAACAGGAGAGGAATCGCGGGAATTGCTCTGGCTGTGAAAATGGCGGGAGCTGCCTCTGAAATGGGCTGTGATCTGGATGAGACTGCTCGGATTACCCAAAAGGCGATTGATCATATCCGTACAATCAGTGTGACCACTTCTCCAGGCTACATGCCTCAGAATGGCAAGGCTATGTGCGAGATGGAAGATGGGGTCATCGAGTATGGCATGGGCTTTAACGGAGAGCCAGGAATTCTAAGAGAAAAATTAGGAACCGCTCAGCATATTGTAGAGACTATGATGGATATGCTAATTCGAGATTTAGATTATAAGAGCGGAGAAAAAATAGCGATTCTTTTGAATGGATTTGGCTTTACCAGTCAGTTGGAAATGTTAATCACTGCCGGAGAGATCAAAGCATACACCCAAAGTCACGGAATCGAGGTCTATCACACAGAGTGGAACAATATCTTTTGCCCTCAGGGAACGGGTGGTTTTTCCATCTCTGTGATGAGGCTGGATGATGAGTTGATTCCCTACTATAACCGAAGGATAGACACTCCATTGTATCACAGGGAAGAACTTTAAGGAGTGTGTCTGGGGGCAGATAAAACGGAAGATAGATGAATTGAAGAAAGGAGTCAGAACATGAACGCAAGACAGGTTCAGCAGATGTTTCTCTGTGTGGCGGAAAAGATGGTGGCCAGCGAGGAATTTCTCACAGAGATCGACAATAAGATTGGAGATGGAGACCATGGTATCGGCATGGCCATCGGCTTTAAAGGGGTATATCAGGAGCTAGAAAATAAGACTTATACTTATGTCAATGAAGTGTTCCACGCGATCGGCATGACCATGCTCTGTGTGATGGGAGGAGCGTCGGGAGTGCTGTTTGGCACGGTATTTATCAGTGGAATTGTAAATTATCCGGAGAAAAAAGAATTTGTACTGGAGGATTTCGCGAATATATATGTGAAATCCTTGAACGCGCTGAAAAAAAGAGGAAAGGCCCAGGTGGGAGACAAGACCATGATAGACGCTTTGGAACCGGCATGCCTTGGGCTAAAAAAGGCAGCAGAGGAGGGAAAAAGTCTTCATGAAGGGTTCGCATACGCGGCAGCGGAAGCGAAGCGAGGTATGGAATACACGAAGGAGTGTAAGGCTCGTTTTGGGCGTGCGAAATATTATGGAGAGAAAGCTATCGGTCTTCAGGATGCGGGGGCTACGTCTGTGTACTTGATTTTCCAGGCAATGTCAGACTGGGTGAACGAGAATATTTCCAAGGAGGCGTGAGAGATGATTGGAACAATTACGATGAATCCATGCATGGACAAAACTTTGACAATCAGTGATTTTACATATGGGGGAATGAACCGTGTGACGGAAAAAAGGGCGGACCCCTCAGGAAAAGGTGTAAATATTTCCATTGCTTTGACACAGATTGGGGTACCGGTGCGCACTTTAGGATTGGAGTATGCCAATGGGAGTGAAGAATTTCGAGAGACGCTAGAGCAGCTGGGCGTTTGCTACGAGAGCTTAGTGGTTCCAGGAACGCTACGAGAGAACAATAAAGTATATGACACGAAGACGAAAGTCACAACAGAACTAAACCAAAAAGGAGACTTTGTCTCGGAGGAAGCACTGAAGCGTTTTGATAAGTTCTTGGACAGTGTGCTGGGAGAGCTGGACATCTTAGTGATTACGGGCAGTGTGCCCCAGGGTGTGGAAAAGGATTACTATTATAAGCTGATTCAGCGCGCCAATGAAAGAAGAGTAAAATGCATTTTGGATGCGGAAGGAGATTTGATGCTAGAAGGACTAAAGGCAAACCCCTATCTAATTAAGCCGAATCTCTATGAATTTCAGATGGCTTTTGGACTGAAGACCAAGGAACAGAAAGCTATCTTGGAGATCTGTGACAAGATTATTGCCCAGGGTGTTGAGATTGTCTGTCTGTCCATGGGAGGAGATGGAGCGATGATTGTAAACAGCCAGGAAGCCTATATCTGCAAGCCTACTCCTATTGATGTAAAGAGCACAGCCGGGGCCGGGGATTCTCTGGTGGCAGGTATGTGTATTGCTATGGAAGAAGGAAGAGATTTAGGAACGATGCTTCGGTATGGGGTGTCGGTGGCTCAAGGTTCTTTGGTTCGCGAGGGAACACAGCTGTGTACGAAAGAAAATTTTGAATATTTTAGAGAAATTGTGAAGGTGGAAAAGATCAGGTAAAGTTTTTGGATTTACAAAATATTCATAATTGATAGATGAAAGACAGGAAGAAACCATTTGTCTGAATATTCAAAATGAACAAAAACAAAATTTGAAACACGAAAAACCGAAAATAAACGAAAAATTATTGTGCATATTAGATAAAAAGTGAGCATCTAATTTAGAAAAAACGACAAAATCAATAAGAATCAAATAGAAATGAACATAAACGAATTGACAAACGAACATTCTGTGCTATACTGTGAATATGTACAAAATGTGTACGAACACTATATAAGGGAGGAAACAAAATAATGAAGAAAAAATTACTCAGTGCAATTCTTTGCACAGCAATGGTATCTACTTTGTTCGTGGGATGTGGCGGCGGAAATGATTCCGCAGATACCAGTGCAGATGCAGAAACCACAGAAAAAACTGAAGAATCAGCAGATGCAGGCAGCGGAAGCCATAAGTGCGGATTTGTAGTAGGTTCTTTCGAGCATGTATTTTATCAGACAATTCGTGACGGCATTGAGAGCAAGGCAAAAGAGCTGGGTATGGAAGCAATCGTGACAGATGCAGAGTTGGACCCGAACATTGCTACAAATAAAGTTCAGGATCTGACTGCTCAGGGATGTGAGGCAATCGCTCTTTCTTGTAATGACGCTGCTGGTGTAAAACCTGCAATTGAGAATGCTGACGCTGAGGGTGTTGCGATGTTTACTTTCGACTGTAGTACAGATTCCGAGGCGATCAATTGTTTCGTTGGTACTGATAACTATAAAGGCGGACAGTTGGGAGGCCAGGAGCTGTTGAAATACAGTGAAGATGGAGATACCGTAGGTATCATTTGCTATCCGACTGCTTCTTCCTGCCTGGACAGACAGAACGGTGCGCTGGATGTTCTGAAAGACGAAGATCGTACTGTAGTTTATGACAATGACTACCAGGGTGATGCCAATAAGGCTCAGGAGATCATGGAAAATATGTTGACTGCTAACCCGGATATGGCTGCGGTATTCTGCGTAGGAGACCCGGCAGCTACAGGTGCTCTGGCTGCAATCAAAGCAGCGGGCTCTGACTGTAAGATTATCGGTTTCGACGGCAACCCAGAGGCAAAGGAGGCAATCTCTGATACCGAAGGAAATGGAAAATGGTGGGTATCTGAGATCGCTCAGAATCCAACTCTGATTGGTGAGACAATCGTTGAGCAGATGCAGAAATACCTGGATGAGGGTAAAGTTGACGCTGCTGAGATTCCGATTGACCCATATGTAATTGATGCCAGCAACGTAGCTGACGAGATGTAATTGAGTGCCGAGATACTCTGAAGAGTGAAAGGCTGGATCATTAGGCACAGAACACTGGATTTGTGTTCTCAGTACAGGTTTCTGGCGTAGTAATCAATATACCCAAGTGGGGGAACCTGCTTGGGTATATATTTTGAAGATTCCCTGAATGTAGCATGAAAAAATTATAGAAAAGGAAGAAAATATGGAGCCGATTTTACAAGTAAAACATATTAGTAAAGTTTTCCCCGGCGTAAAAGCTCTGACGGATGTAACGGCCGATTTTTACCCGGGTGAAGTACATACACTGGTTGGTGAAAACGGTGCCGGTAAATCCACTTTGATAAAGATCATTTCCGGTGTATATACACCTACAGAGGGTGAGGTAATTCTAGAAGGAAAGAAAATGGATTTTCACACTCCGGGTCAAGCGATTGATGCAGGCATTACTGTTATTCATCAGGAGCTTAGTATTGCAAACCACCTATCTGTGGCAGAAAATATCTTCTTGGGATGCGAGCCGAAGAAGAAAAATGGTCTGTTAGACCGCAAGAAAATGGAGAGAGATGCCCAGGAAGTTTTGGATTTCATGAAAGTTGATCTGAAAGCTACGGCACTTGCAGGTAGGTTAAATGCAGCTCAACAGCAGATGATTGAGATCGCCAAAGTAATCACAAAGAATTCTAAAGTGGTTATTATGGATGAGCCTACTTCATCTCTGTCGGAAAAAGAAATTGATGCATTGTTTACTCAAGTGAAAATGCTCAAGGAGAAGAACGTAGCGATTATTTACATCACTCATCGACTGAAAGAGCTGACAGAAATCTGTGAGCGTGTGACAGTACTTCGAGATGGATGTAAAGTAGATACTATGATGGTGGCGGACGTGACGGAGAAAGATATCGTGGCCAGCATGGTAGGCCGCGAGATGGGTGACTACTATAATAAAGAGGAGCATACCCGCGGAAGGGAAATGCTCAGAGTCGAGAATCTCTGTCAGAAGGGTGTGTTTGAGAATATCTCCTTTACTGCTTATGCAGGTGAGATCGTGGGCTTTTCTGGTCTAGTAGGTGCAGGACGTACAGAGGTTATGGAAGCGATCTTTGGAGCAACAAAGATTGATTCCGGCAAAATCTTCGTGGAGGGCAAAGAGGTTCAGATTCATAATCCGAGAGAGGCTATTGCTTTGAATATCGGTCTGGTAACGGAAGACCGTCGCCGCACCGGTTTGTTGCTGAAGAAAAAGATCAAAGAAAACATTGCATTACCGAGTCTACCAAACCACTGTAGGAAGGGTGGATTTTTGGATGATAAATGGGAGACCGAAGTCAGCGAAGATTATATGAAAAAGCTGAAGATCAAAGCTCCGAATATTCATACAATACTGAATACTCTGTCTGGAGGTAATCAGCAGAAAGTAATTCTTGCAAAATGGCTGGTGGCGGATTCTAAGATTTTGATTTTGGACGAACCTACCCGTGGTATCGACGTAAATGCAAGATCTGAGTTCTATACGTTGATGAATGAATTCGTGGACAATGGAGGATGCATTATCATGATTTCCTCTGAAATGCCGGAGATTTTAGGAGTTGCTGACCGCGTGATTGTGATGCGGGAAGGTAAAATCAGCGGCGAGCTGACCCGTGAGGAGGCCAATGAGCAATCGATCATCGGTCTGGCCAGTATCACCAGCGACGCGAGCTGAGACGATATTTGATATAGAATATACACAGAGAAAGGAATAGAAAGATGGATAAAGTAAAGAAGTGGATCAGCGAGAACGTCGTGATCGTTGTGTTGATTTTATTGTGTATTGGTTTTGGGGTAGGAAATCCGACTTTTATTACTCCCCAGAATATTATTAACGTATTGTCCCAGATGTGTATCAACGCTCTGTTGGCGTCTGGTCTGGTGTATGTAATTATCTTAGGTGGAATTGATATTTCCGTCGGTTCCGTGGTTGGTCTGTCTGGTGTCTGTGCTGCTTTGGTGGGATTGAAGTTTTTCCCAAACATGGGAATTCCGACTGCTCTGGCAGTTCTAATATTGACAGGTCTTGTGATGGGTGCTATCATTGGTGGGTTCAATGGATTGATGATTGCAAAATTTAAAGTAGTACCGATGATTGCTACACTGGCAATGTTGAGTATTGCCAGGGGTCTTGCCTATATCGTGTCTGGCGGTCAGCCTGTGTATGGTCTTCCCAACAGCTTTGCTTTCTTAGGAGCAAACCGTCTGATCAAGACAGAGGGTATGCCCAATGGTATTATTCCTGTGGGAGTGATCTTCACGATTATTATTGTGGCGATTATGCATATCATTCTGTCAAAAACTGTGTTTGGACGTCATGTGTATGCCTGCGGAAGTAATCCAAACGTAGCACACTTGAGTGGTATCAATGTACCAAAAGTGACTTTGATCTGTCATATGCTCTGCGGTATCACGGCAGCTATGGGCGGTGTGCTGATGGCTTCAAAATTGCAGAATGGTCAGCCGGCCGGAGGTGATGCGTATGAGATGTACGCGATTGCGTCCACGGTATTGGGCGGAACTTCATTGACAGGTGGAAGCGGTTCGGTAGCGCGTGCAATGTTCGGAGCGGCTGTCATCGCGGTAATCAATAATGGTATGAACCTGATGCAGATCTCTTCCTATTGGCAGAAGGTCGTAATCGGTATCATCATTTTGTTGGCAGTAATTCTGGATATGGCACAGCAGAATAAGGGCAAAAACTAATCGAGAGAAAGACGTGTGACGATGAGTAAATATTATCTGATTATGGATATCGGTGGGACAAAGACGACAGGTGCTTTGTTCACGGAAGATGGAAAGATTGTAGATGACTATACCTATGTCTCCAAGTCTCCTACTTTTGAGGGGAAGGAGGCAGTATATCAGAATACCAGAGGTGTTTTGGACCATATTGTCGAGAGATTCCAAGTGGATTTAAAAGACGTGTTGGGGATCGGTGTGGGATGTCCGGGACCTTTGGATTCCAGAAAAGGGATTATCATCCATGCACCGTTGATGCGGTGGAAGAACTTTCCGTTGGTGGAACGTCTGTCCCATGATTTTCAGCTTCCTGTTGCACTGGACAACGACGGAAATTTAGGCGCGTTGGCAGAGCAGCGCTGCGGAGTGGCAAAAGGATTGGACAATGTCATGTATATGACAGTCAGCACTGGATGCGGCGGCGGACTAGTCATTAACGGCGAAATCTATCATGGCAAGCATGACGGAGCCGGAGAGGTGGGACATATGTCCATTGATCCGGAAGGGCTGGATTGTCCTTGCGGTGGAAAAGGTTGTTTTGAACTCTATGCATCTGGAACGGCAATGAACCGCCGGATGCGGGAGGACATGGCGGCAGGTAAGAAAAGTATGGTGTTCGAACTGGCACAGCATGACCCGAAAAAGATAGAGGGACGGCTGCTGACAGAAGCTGCTGAAAAAGGAGATACCTATGCGCTGGCATTTTTTAAACAGCAGGCCTATTATCTAGGTGTGGGAATTTCCAATCTTTTTAACCTGTACGACCCGGAGGTGTTGGTTCTGGGTGGTGGTGTCACGAAGGCAAAGGCGTTCTACCACGATGAGATGATGAGAGTGATTCGAAGCCGCTGTTTGCAGCCGGTAGAGGATGATTCGATTCGTTATTCTGTTATGAATGATCGCGTTGTTCTTTACGGTGCTTACCATCTGATCAAAGATAAACTTAATCATTAACGCAATGATGAGAGAAGAGGAGAGAAAATTATGGCATTAGTAACATTAAAAGAAATCTTAGCAGGTACAAGAGCAGGACATTACGCAGTTGGAGGATTTAACTTCAATGGCTATGAAGACGCACAAGGAATTATCAATGGTGCAGTTGCAAAGAACTCTCCAGTTATTTTGATGGCTTCTATGGGAGCTGTAAAATATATCGGACTGCATCAGGTGGCAGGAATGGTAAAGGGAATGGCAGAGTCTGTTGATATTCCAGTTTGCTTGCACTTAGACCATGCGACAGATTATGATCTGATCAAAGAGGCAATCAAATGTGGATTTACTTCTGTCATGGTAGATGCTTCCGCGAAGAGTTATGAAGATAATATTGCAGATTCTAAAATGATTGTTGATTTTGCAAAACAGTATGGCTGCTCCGTAGAGGCAGAGCTGGGCAAAGTAGGCGGAAAAGAAGAAAATATCGTGGTTGAGGATGCTTCTGCGGCATTTACAGATCCAGATGATGTTCCAAGATTTGTGAGCGAGACTGGCATTGATGCCTTGGCAGTTGCGATCGGAACTGTTCATGGTTTTTACAAGAGTGAGCCGAAGTTGGATTTCCCGAGATTGCAGAAGATCGTTGAGATTACAGATTGCCCGCTGGTACTGCATGGAGGTTCTGGTGTTCCAGTTGAAGATTTCAAGAAATGTGTGCAGATGGGTATGAGCAAGATTAACGTAGGAACAGAGTTAAAAGCGACTTATTCCAATGCAGTACGTGCAGCAGTTGCAGCAAATCCAGAAAGTGAGTTCGATCCGAGAAAATATGTTGGTCCGGTAAAAGATGCTTGTGCAAAAGTAGTGGAAGGTAAGATTGATATCTTCGGAAGTGCGAATAAAGCATTCTAATTTTAGCGGAGGCATAAGATGAACATAGCTGTGATAACAAGCGGTGGTGATTCACCGGGGATGAATCCCTGTGTGGCTCAGGTGGTGAAGAATGCCACAGCTCTGGGATATAAAGTATACGGATACCGCAGAGGTTTTCTGGGAATCAGAGATGAGGACTATATAGAACTTTTTCCAGAGGATGTGACCGGATGGTATAAGCAGGGAGGAACGATCCTGAGAACTGGGCGTTTTCCAGAGTTAAAAGAGAGAAGCTGGCAGGAAAAGCTGGTGGCGAATCTTAAGGAAAATGAAATCGATGCATTGATTGTCATAGGTGGAGATGGCTCTTTTAATGGGGCACTGAAACTCCATGAGGTGGATTCCTCTATTAATATTATCGGAATTCCAGGGACGATAGACAACAATATTTATGGTAGCGATTATACGCTTGGCTTTGACACTGCTTTGAATACGCAGGTGCGTTATATTGATGGTATGACAGACACCGGGCTTGCGATGCCGGGAAGAGTATTTTTTGTGGAAACTCTGGGGGCATGGGACGGTTATCTTGCACACAGTTCTGTCTTGATGGGAATGGCGGATTTCAGTGTTCTGGTGGAAAAACCGATGAGTAATGAGGAGATTTGCCGAAAGGTCAAGAAACTGATGGAAAATCCAAAGAAGGACTATGTATTGGTGACTTTTGCCGAGGGAACTTATCAGACGATTGAGGCGGCGAACTATGTGAGAGAAAAGCTGGGGCTAAACGTCAAGTGTAATCTCTTAGGTTTTACGCAAAGAGGCGGTGTTCCCACTGCGACAGACCGAATTCATGCCGCTGGTTTTGCAAAATATGCGGTAAATGCGGTTGCACAGGGGATATCCAACAAGTATGTGATCTATAAGAATGGCGAATATTCTTATATGGATATCCAGATGGCTTCTAATAAAAAGCAGTTTGATTGGTTTGAATTGTAAGAATGATTTCAGGGGCTGTTACCTTTCAGTGACAGCCCCTTTTCGTAACAAGAAATGTTGTTCTGTAGTTTGTGTTGTGGTAAAATAAAAAGAAGCGGGTTTGCCCACTTTAATTTGTAACAAAGTATCTTTGAATCTTGAAAATGGGACGAGTATTGGAGTGATTTATCATGTTAGCAGAGGAGCGGAAAAACTTTATTTGTAATATTATTAACGAGAAAAAGGCAGTCAGAGTTTCAGAACTGAGTAAGGAATTGCAGATTACAGAAGCTACGGTCCGCCGAGATCTGGATGAATTACAAAATGAGAAGAAAATACGAAGAACCCATGGTGGGGCAGTGGCCCTATATCCTGCGGGAATTAATTATGTGATCAGTGAATTGTCAGTGGAACGAATTGAGGAAAAACGATTGATTGCTCAAAAGGCATATGAGTACGTGGATGACTTAGATACGATTTTGATGGATGGTTCTAGTACCGTATTGGAATTGTGTAAACTGATTGCTGCTGGTAATAAAAAAGGTCTCACGGTGTTGACGAATGCGTTCAGTGTAGTGAACGTTTTAGCTAAACGAAAAGATATTACTGTTGTGCATGTGGGCGGTGTAGTGAAGTATGAGATTGACTCTTCGGTGGGGAATATAGCGGAGAACACGATACGGAATCTAAGAGTAGACAAAACTTTTCTGGGAGTGAACGGAGTGGAAGTAGGATATGGTTATTCTATTACCAACTTTGCAGAGGCAGCAGTGAAGGTAGAGATGATTCAGAGCGCAAAACAGGTGTTTGTGTTGGCAGATCACTCGAAATTCTCTGTTTCTTATCTGGCTAAAATTGCAGATTTTGAGGGTAAGGTCGACTATCTGATTACGGATAAACGAAGAAAATCTATGGATTATACTCCTTATGAGGAGAATGTAAATTTTATTGTTGCAGATGACGGAGAAAGTGTTGAAAAAAAATAGGGCCGTACAATACGGCTCTATTTTTGTTATAAAACATCCATTATGAATACACCTGCTCAGGAAGAGATCTTACTGTGTAGCGGGACTATTTTTACTTATTTTACTTGGATCAGTTCATATTCCATATTTCCAATGCCAAGTTTTACAGCGTGTTCCATGCAGCTTTTCCAGTTGGTAGATGGAGAGACGGCATGAAAGTGGTCTTCTTCTTTTGGGGCTTCCCCTAAGCAGGAGTCAGAGATAGCAGGCTGTGCATTTACAGCGTCTGCACAAGCCACATCCAGAGCTACAGGGTCAAAAGAAGCAAAAAATCCCACATCCGGTACGATGGCTGCATCATTTTCAGCGTGGCAATCGCAGTAAGGGCTCACGTCGACGACGAGATTGATGTGAAAATTAGGGCGATCTTCGATGACAGCTTTGGTATATTCGGCAATTTTACAGTTGAGGATGTCATTGGATTCATCTGAGGCGGGACAGATAGCATCCTTAGGACAGACACCAAGACAACGGCCACAGCCGACACACTTATCATGGTTAATGGCAGCTTTGAGGTCCTTAAATTCCGGAGCATCATGAGCACAGATTTGAGCACATTTTTTGCAGCCGATACACAGCTTTTGATTTACATGAGGTTTACCTGCACTGTGCATTTCCATTTTTCCGGCGCGGGAACCGCAGCCCATACCGATGTTTTTCAGAGCTCCGCCAAAACCGGTGCATTCATGTCCTTTGAAATGGGAGAGGGTAAGGAATACGTCGGCATCCATGACTGCGCGTCCGATTTTCGCTTCTTTTACGTATTCACCGCCCTTGACCGGTACATAGACCTCGTCAGTTCCCTTCAGACCATCGGCGATGATGATATGGCATCCAGTCGAGAAAGGAGAAAAACCATTTGTGTAAGCACTTTCCATGTGTTCCAAAGCGTCCTTTCTGGCCCCCACATATAGAGTGTTGCAGTCGGTCAAAAAAGGTTTACCGCCGAGGGATTTGACTACATCTGCCACTGCTTTTGCGTAGTTGGGGCGTAGGTAGGCCAGATTACCAGGTTCGCCGAAGTGTATTTTAATAGCTGTAAATTTTCCGGCGAAATCGATGGTGTCGATTCCAGCCGCGCGTATTAGACGTTCTAATTTCATTAGCAAGCTGTCGCCAGGTTTGACTCTGAGATTGGTGTAATATACTTTCGATTTGTTCATCGTTTACATCCTCCTTCTGTTTCTTAAAACCGTTTCTATCATACTATAGGTTTTTTGAAACGTCAAGAAAAAGTACTTGACGCTATTTTATTAAAAATGCAGCAAACAAGCCAGTTCTACGTATGTAAATGGCACTTTTGTGACAATGCTGTGACAAATTTAGTAAAAAGTCTGTTTTTAAGAAAGAAGAGCACTCAATATTGACTAAGTTGTTGTTGAAAGAAAAGTACTTTAGTTGATACTGGGTGCTTTTTTGTGTTCAAATAGTTTATAAAAAACTTATAAATTTAATAAAAAATTTATTATTTATGAAAAAGCTCAATTTGTCTAAAATGGAAAATTGATTAAAGTAAACTAGATGAAATTAAACAAAAATAGACATCAGAAAACATAAGATAAAGTATTAAATTTTTGTGAATTATAGGGCAAAATCCGTTGAATTGAGTTTGCTATAATAGTTTTATAGCGTAGTGCACGAATGCTATTGAGAAAATAAAAAGATAGACGGATATTAAAATAAGAGGAGAAATGCATATGAAAAAAACATTGGATAGAGCAATAACAGAACATACTTTAACGGTTAATGCTGACACGTTAGCGGGTATGCTTAATTGTGGCAGAGCGACAGCGGTCAAGATTGGAACTGATGCAGGGGCACGAATTCAAGTAGGGAGAAGAACGCTATATCAAGTAAAAAAGATTGAATTGTATCTTGATACACTTGCGGGGGAATAAATGAAAGAGAATGCAGTAGAGAATATTAGCAGAACGGTGGTGAGATCGTGGATTATGAAAGGGTATTATCCCATTTTCAGGTAAAAAAGCGTTATTCTGATCGGGCACAATGTATTTGTCCTGTACATTCAGACAAGCAAGCCAGTCTCACCATATCGCTAAAAGACAATAAAATCTTATTTAAATGTCATGCCGGGTGTGATACGGAAAGTATTCTGGAAGCAGTAGGACTATCCTTTAAGGACTTAGGAAATTATGAACCTCCAAAATGGCGTGAGCGGCTTGAATATAGTCAAGGAAGGAGCATAGAAGCAGTTTATGACTACCGGGCAGCAGGCGGCAAATACATATATTCAAAAGTCCGGTTTGAAGGTAAGGTGATTAGATATATCACGATTGACCGGGAAAATGACAGGTATGATTATTGTAAGACAGCGGGTATTGCGACACTGTATCGGCTGCCGGAGCTTTTAAAGGCAGTCAAAGACGGCTACCCGGTGTATATCGTAGAGGGTGAGAAAGATGTTGAAACGCTCAGAAAATTAGGCTATACGGCTACGACTGCCGGAGGGGTGAACGACTGGAAAAAGGAATACGCACATTACTTTACAGGCGCAAAGGTGGTTATCCTTCCAGATAATGATGAACCGGGCTTAAAACTGAAAGACCAGATTATTAAGGATTTAAAACATTATGCACACTCTATTAAGTGGTTAATTACATCGGAAACAGATAAGGGAGACGTAACGGACTATCTTCAAAAGGAAGGGCATACAAAAGAGGACTTGAAAAATCTGGTTGAAAATCCTGAAAATAAAAGCATCGGTGCGCCGTGGATATATGTAACAGGAACGGGTGAAAGGCAGACGCTAAAGGTAAATGGCGGCGTACTGGCAGATAGTATCAGCAGAGGGGTTCATTATCTGATCGTAAGGCGGCCAGATGAGGAAAAAGATGATTTTTATCTTTATGAACATGGTGTATATAGTAAATGTAATCGTAACAAGGTGAAATCTATTATCCTGAGATATATCCCCAGTAATCTTGCAAGCGACAGTCTCTTGAATAATGTGTATGGGCTGCTGATGAGCCGAGAGGATAATATTTGTTCGTTCCGGGAACTTGACAATAATGAGAATTATATAAACCTAAAAAATGGCCTGTATAATTTGAAAATCAGGCAATTAGAGCCACATACACCGAAGCTTTATAGCACAATCCAGTTTGAATGTGAATACCGTCTGGACGATAACCATAAACCTGTATTTGACAAGTATATCAGTGATCTTTGCCGTGATCGCGACGGGAAAGTGGACAAAGCGAAGATGGCAATATTACAGGAATATGGCGGCCTGCTGCTTTCAAATGTAAAGGTATATCGGCTTAAATGCTGTCTTGTATTATGGTCATTGCTGGGGAATACCGGGAAAACACAATTTATAAATCTTCTCAGTGAATTGTTGGGTGAGGACAGAACAGTAAATATTCCTATCCAGAATATGAATGAATTCTCTAAATTTGCATTGGGAAGCATTGTGGGAAAGCGGATCATCAGCATAGGAGATCAGACAAGCAGTGAAATCAAGGACAGTTCCATCTTTAAGCAGCTTACAGGTGGAGACGCTATTAAGTGTGAAAAGAAGGGAAAGCAGCCGTTTGATTATCGCTTTACAGGTGGAATTATCATTGCCTGTAATAACCTTCCTACTTTCAGTGATGATAAAGGCGGGCATTTATTTGAACGGCTCTGTATCGTGCCTTGTACGAACACCATAGAACAGGGACAGCGTGACGGGGAAATCTTAGATAAAATGCTTAAGGAACGCAACGCCATTTTTAATTGGTTTTTAGAGGGGCTGCATAGGCTCATAGACAATCATTACATATTGACGAAAGCGCAATCTTGTGAAGCTGCTGCCAGAGAATACAGGGGAAAGATGGACACGGTATTCCGGTATCTGTCAGAGGCTTATATCATTACAGGAAACAAAGAGGATATGGTTTCTAAACCTGATTTTGAAGCAGATTATATCAGTTGGTGTGATAAGCATGGATATAACAGCGTAAACAAACAGAATATCAAAGATCGGATGGAAGCTAATGGGTGTCCGGTAGGAAAAGCAAATCTGGGTGATAAGCGTGGGGTGATGGTATATAGAAATTTGAAGTTGATGGAAAGTGATTTTCAAACCATTACAGAAAATGAATATATGCAGCAGGAAATGCCATTTTCATAAAAGCGGAGGTTTTAAGGAAAAAGCGGAGGGAAAGCGGAGGTTTTAGAGAGCAAAGCGGAGCAGAAAAGCCTTTAAAATCAATACTTGCGGAGAAGCGGAGATTATTTTTACTAAATAAAGAAAAAAATTGAAAATAATACTATATGTACAAATATATAAAAGAATGTGAAAAAAACCTCCGCCTTTCCGCAAGGACACGCAAACCCGCATAAAATAAGGCTTTTTCGGTAATGCAAGCCCTCCGCCAACCCTCCGCAGAACTCTCCGCTTTTTCCGCTTGTAATGAAAAGGAAATTATGTTGAAAGAAACGGGAGAATAAGAAAATGACTAGAAAAATACAAATAAGAGAAATTTGGATAAAGTATAAAGACGAAGATGACTATGAGAAACATACAGAAGAAGTGTGTGGTATTGCAAAAAAGTATAATGGAGATTACAAACTGGTTGCGTACATGGAAAATCAGAAGTCAATTAGACGATATAATTTATGTACTGGTAAAGAAGCAATACCAGAACTGGCGGCAAAATTGGGTGAGGACTTTGTAAAGGTGGTGGAAACAGAACGGGAAGAGGTTTGTGAAGAGATTTATCGGAAAACGGGCTGCGAAATTCCACAACCAAGTCTGGATGAACGGGCAGTGTGTGCGCTGGAAGGGATTGAAAATAATTTGGAAAGGATTGCTGATTCTTTAGAAGCACTTTCTGACTGTACAGTGGAATCTATGGGGAGCGTGTTCTTTAATGTCTGCGGATATATGGGCATGAATTAAAACGGACGTGTAATAGGTTGTATCATATAACTAGGATCGTGGAAAAATGATTTTGAATTAGAAAAGCCTGCTGCCGGGAGCCGGAAACTCTATGAGGCAACAGGACACCTATTCTGATTATACGGGATAGGAGGGCGAAACGCAATGCAGTTGTTTGAATTGTTACCGGGGAAGAATTGCCAAGGCAAATGTTTAAAGATATGCCGTGTTGCTGTCAGGTGGGAAGGTGAAAATGATATTTCTGCAATAATTATTTTTGATACTACCAGAGACCGGGCAGATACAAAGACAACGGGAATAAAGTTGTTTGCCAAAAATGCAGATACAATCAGAAAGATGATTCAGGAAATGGCTATGCTTTATCAGGTAAAGGAAAGAATGACTGTATGTGTGCCAGATTCGGAGCAGGAGGGGGAACTCTGGTCTTATTCTGTGGGGTAAATTGTTGAGAAATGTCAAGGTTAAAAATCATATAACTTACGAAAACGAACGGTTTACGCCATATAGAAAGGCAGATATGCCCCTAAATATTCCTTATGCTATGGCTTTATAGGCTGAAAACCTTACAAAACCTTACATTTTCCAGATATAGGGATTTGTAAAACCTGATAAAACCTGTAATTTTCTGTTTATAGGGAATAAGATACTCGGAAATACTCGGATAGCATACTTATACAGCGAACTTAGTAAAACTTAGTATTTTACGGCATATAGCGAATTTGTTGACACGATACGCGCGGGAGAATTTATCAGTTGCAAATGGTGGCATTTCTGAATGTATAGCGAGATTTGTAACACGATATGCACATGAGTTTTTGAATGTAAATGACTGTATTTTGAAGTAATAGACGGGAGTTTGTCCGTGAAAAACCGTGTAAAAGGCAGGACATAGGAAAAATTTATGAACACGATAACGCATAAGCATTTCTTGTAATGCTGACAAATGCTGACGTTGGAAAAGGAAAGGAGTTATAAATGGCAGCAGGAATGACAAGGCAGGAACAGGAAACAATTATTTCCTTTAATGCGGCAGAGGATACCGCCGAATTATATACTGCTGACCCGGTGTATATTCGCAAGTTAGACAAATTGGTTAAGAGTAACCCAGAGCAGTTTAAACCGGGGAGGGTGGAAACCTATCAAGGGGAGATTGTGGCAAAGCGGTATACATTCCCCAAAAGGTTTCTCTCTATCAGGTCAAAGGACGTAAAGAGGGAATTAACAGAAGAACAGAGAAAGGAACTTGCTGAACGCTTGAAGAAAGCACGATAATTTTGATTCTGTGCGAAAATCTCCCAGACGAGACAGGGAGAAAAGATATTGAAATGTATGTAAGGGGTTAATTATGGGGTAAGGAGTGAAATGCGATTGCCAACAGTCAGAGATACATATATGAGTGACTACGAGTTAACGGAGCAGGAAGTTAAAAGCCTTTTGGAACGTTGCAGGGCAGCAGGCACAAGAGAGCAGGACATCATTTTAAAGGCGGCGCAGATAGCAAATGATAGCATTTCAATCCCTATACTGATAAATCTGACCTCTGGAATTGGCTATGATCGGCTTTCTATGTGGTATGAAATACCTATGCAGAGAAAAGATTTTCAGGGATATAGGAGAAAGGCTTTAAAGGTGCTGAATGATTTGATAAAACTGCATGAAGTAACAGATTTGAGATTGAAGAAATAGCGGTGGCATGGTAAGATATGGACAGGGAATAACCGTGTTGCAGGGTGGCTGACCTCTATTCTTACATAGAATGGGGGTGGTGCTAATGAACAACAATAGAAATCATTTTGATTTTAAAGACCTTATGGCCTTTGGTATGTTCATTTTGGCATTGCTGACATTCGTTTTTACGTTTATCAGATAATGTTTTAAGCATAGAAAAACCACCCCAAAACTTTGACTGAGCCGAAGGGTGGCAATTCTATGTTGCTATTTACCTTGTAAGGTCAACCACTTTGTGGGCGGTTGTTCCTTTTTCTATACTCAATATATCACATCTGGCAGCAGGATTCAAGCGGATTCCTTGTTTCTTAGGAGTAGACGGCTCAGTTTTGAGCGATCGGCTCACTTCTGAGCGTATTCGGAAGCCCTGACCTCTGCTTTTATTCCTTATCAGGTATTCTCCCGCATGATTTCATATATACCGCTGTGAGTGCATATAACGTCCATGTAGCCGCTTTATGACCGTAAATGACCGCAATCCCATGTTATAGGAAAATCTTGGAAAAATGTGGAATATGGAGCATATAGGAACGTACATTCCAGACAGTGAGGATATAAAATATCCCGTCAAATATTACCTGATAAAAGGCAGCGGCCACCGCTTATTCCTTGTCTGGTATATATTCCATTAAATCTCCGGGCTGGCAGTTTAGCAGCTTGCATAGTTTTTCCATTGTTTCAGTCCCAAGATTTCCCTTCCCATTTTTGAGATTGTAATAAGTTTGCTGTCCCATTATTTTGTTTTGCCGTAGATAGTAAGTGCTTATGCCGTGTTCCTCTAACAATTTAAATAATTTATCATAGCAAATAGCCATGTTCTAACACCTTCTTTCTTTTGAGTAAATAGTGGTGGTGTCATAAAGATACACCATTTCCATTATAGCCTTAGCATATCACAAAACATACACTATTACAAGTGTATAATATGAACAAAAAATAGTGTATGATATGGTCAAAATATTGTGTATAACGTCAATAGATTATGGTCAAATAATAGTGTATAATAAGACCATAAGATAAAGATAAGGGAAAACAAAACAGCGAAGGTAGACGGGAGTACCGAAAGGGAAAGCAAGAGTACAACGTAACACCGGGAAACAGGATAAGAGAGATTGAGATGCCGCAGAAGCCGCTAGATGTTTAAAGCCTGCCGGGGCTGTTAAAAACTCTACCTGATAAGAAAGGAGACAGGAAACATGAAGTACGATTTGAGAAAAATCATGTTGAGAGCATGGAGAATTTACCGGGAGAAGGAACTTTCTTTCGGGGAGTGTTTACACCGGGCTTGGCTGTCAGCAAAGGCGGAGAAAGTCAATGCAAAGAGAATTGAAGCCGCAAAAGCCACCGCAGGAGTTAAGGAAGAAACAAACACATGGAGTGGTTGGAAGACATTAGGATATGAGGTCATTCATGGGAGCAGGGCTTTATTTGGTGCTGATCTGATCTGGGGTAGCAGGGGAGACGGGAAGATATACAAAGCCCGGTTCTTTGGAAAGTCTCAGGTACAGGAAATAGCGATTGCATAAAGAAAAATGCCCTTACCAGAGCGGCAACTCTGATAGGGGCTAGTAACCCAACAACCCAACAAATTGAGGGGGGGGGTATGCAGGAAGTATAACACACCTGCTGCCCTCTGTAAAGAAAAGAGGAAGTAAGAAAGTTGAACTTTAAAGAAAAATATGAGATTTGTCAACAGGTAAAAGAAGCGGTACAACTTAGAGACTATGCTTCTGTACATGATATGGAGTTTTGTCGTGAAATGGCAGATTTTCATGGATGTTATTCAGTAAGGGGGGATAATAAAAATCTTTTGGAGTTTTTGGCTTCAATTTTCCAGTATGGGAGAATACAGGGAATCCGGCAGGAGAGAGCCAGAAGAAAGAGAGGGAAACAGTCCTGCAGCAGGAAGTAAAAGAGATTCAAAGTGTGTTAGAGGAAAAGCCTATGATTTATCAGGTAATGAAGATCGCTAATGAAATAGGAACGGATAAAATGCAGGAAACGGCGTTGAGAATGTTAAGAGGAGAATCGAAAGGGGTGAGAACAGATAATATGCAGATTTTCCAGTGTTTTAGAGAGAATCCGCCGAAGCCGGGAAAGATGATGAAGAAAGAGCAGTATTTCAAAGAAACAGGCCTGCTCCAGTCAGAAATCATTTTAGACAGTAAAAACTACCTGATAGACGGGTATACAAGCTATTTACTGGCGGTAAAGAATGGGTTTGAGTATGTTCCTATCAGGTATGGAAAAAGGCAGATTGTAAAGGCATACCATAGGCAGGGAGGGAAGCTTTATACATGGGAGTTACCGGAAAGCCTGATTGATAAAGTTTCTGAGGGAGACAAGTTGATTGTAAGGACTGGCAGAGGAATTAGGACGGTCACAGTGGCAGCAGTCGAAAATTATGAGCCGGAGCAGTACATAAAGCCATTGAAACAGGTTATTAGGAGGAAAAGGAAAGGAGCGGTGGCATAGTGGAAACTGGAAAAAATGAAAGCATGGCAGCAGGAGTTATACATCAGATAAAGCAGGAAAAGAGAGTATTTCAAAAGGCTTTGTTTCTCTCTCTGGTGGTAAATTTCATTCAGGCAGCAGTGATATTTTTCAAATAATGTAGAGAGCGGCTTCCTGCTGCTCTGCTGCAATTTAGAAAGGTGGACAGGATAATATGAACGATTTGATTTATGAAGCTATATTTGGTATTTGGTGTGATAGTGGGGGGAAGCCTGAGGATAGGGAGGAAATTTATTGTGCAGTAGAATCTATCAGTTGTCTTTTTAATGCAAGCCGGGAAGAGCAGGTGTCTATTGAAACAAAGATATTAGCCGCTGTGTGTGCAAGTGAAAAGAACGCATTTATAGACGGATTGAGAGTTGGGGTGGGACTTGTGTCTGGAAAATTGTTTTATGAAGGGATGCCGGATATAATAGGGAAAATATGTTAAGAAATCTTAAACTATCAAGGAGATCACGTTATGGTAGAAAAAAGAAAAGACAGTAAAGGAAGGAATTTGCGTACAGGAGAATATTATGACGCAAAAAATAAACGTTATATGTTCCGAAAGATGATTGACGGGGAACGTGTAACTATTACAGCCGCTGATCTGGTAGAGCTACGGACACAGGAGCATGAACTGTTGTGCCGGATGGATAAAGGAAATAAATTAAATACCAGAAATGCACGCATGGTATTAAATTCCTATTTTGATTATTGGATGGAGACATTTGCAAAAAGCGGAAGAAAAGCAACGACTTGTACAAACTATAAATCGTATTACAATACTTATATAAAAGAAACTATCGGCAAGAAACAGATCGGGAAGGTTTCAAAGGCGGATTGTCAAAAGATCATAAATGAGATGATACAAAATGGCAAAAAGCATTCTACGATGGCTAATTTAAAAAGTTGCTTAAATATTATTTTTGAGTGTGCTTTAGACGATGATATTATTCTTAAAAATCCAGCCAAGAACTTGCAAATTCCACAAACAGAGAGTAAAAGAAGAACAGCCATAGATCAGAAGCAGATTGACCTATTTATGGGGTATGTGAAAAAAAGCTCATACTATTCATATAGTTATCCAGCATTTGTTGCTCTGTTTAATTTGGGTATGAGAATTGGAGAGATGGCTGCTTTGACTTGGGATGATGTGAATTTTAAGAAGAACAGTATATGTATAAATAAAACAGTGAATAGATATCGTAAAGCAGATTACGGCTTTACCGTGGCGGTAGCGTCCCCTAAAAGTAAAACATCTATACGAAAAGTTGTGATGAATAGTGTTGTAAGAAAAGAACTTTTAAAGTTGAAAATGCAAAATAATGTTTTGACTGCAAGATTACCTTATGTAGATGATTTTGGGAATATTAGAGGAGAGGTGTCAGGTTTTTTGTTTGGTAATTCATGTGGTAATGTGTGGAATGAGCCGGCTTTTAGAGAACTGATAAAGCGCATTGTGATGAAGTACAATAAGGAGGCAGAGAAGACAGGGGGAGAGAGAATTGAAAATTTTTGTCCGCATATGACGCGTCACACTTATACGAGTCTTGCTTATTCTGCTGGTGCTGATGTTAAGATTGTAAGTCAAAACCTTGGACATGCTTCTACAAGCGTGACACTGGATACATATACTCACCTGACAGAAGATAAAAAACGGGAGCAAGAGACTGTCGCGGAGACAATTATGATATCATAGACTCTGTGACAATCCTGTGACAAATTCAAGGAAAAAGATAAGGAAAGATGGATAGAGACAATGAGCTTCATGCCGAAAAATGGCGAATTTACAAGGTAATAACATAAGATAAACAAAGACGAATATAGGTTCGTAAAGAAAAAGTACTTGACAATAGAAAGCTTGTGCGCTATGATAACCAAGGTGATGACTGATGGAAGAATTCGTAAAACAGACATTCCTATATGATTTTTATGGGGAATTGCTCACAAAGCGGCAGCGGCAGGTGTACGAGTCTGTCGTGCTGGAGGACTACTCTCTCAGTGAAGTGGCACAGGAGCTTGGGATTTCTCGGCAGGGAGTTTTTGACATGATAAAAAGATGTAATAAAACTTTGGAGGAGTATGAGAAGAAGCTACATCTTGTAGAAAAATTCCTTCATATTCGCAGAAAAGTACATCAGATTCATCTTTTGACGGAGAAGTATGGAGCAGAAGATATCGCAAAGATTTCCAATGAAATATTAGAGGAGTTATGATAGATGGCATTTGAAAGTCTGACAGAAAAACTGCAAAATGTATTCAAAAATCTGAGAAGTAAGGGTCGGCTGACAGAAGCAGATGTAAAGACAGCGTTAAGAGAAGTGAAGATGGCGCTGCTAGAAGCGGATGTCAATTTTAAGGTCGTAAAGCAGTTTATTAAATCAGTTCAGGAAAGAGCAGTAGGCCAGGATGTCATGAATGGTCTGAATCCAGGACAGATGGTAATCAAGATCGTGAATGAAGAGATGGTCAATCTGATGGGAAGCGAGACCACAGAGATTCCTTCCAAGCAGGGAAAAGAGATTACGATCTGGATGATGGCCGGATTGCAAGGAGCAGGTAAGACAACCACGGCGGCGAAGCTGGCTGGAAAGATGAAATCAAAGGGAAAGAAGCCTCTGCTCGTGGCCTGTGATGTCTATCGTCCTGCGGCGATTACCCAGCTTCAGGTAAATGGCGAGAAGCAGGGAGTGGAAGTCTTTTCCATGGGAGATAAGAACCATCCTGTGGATATCGCAAAAGCAGCGGTGGAACATGCGAAGAATAACCAGCAGAATCTGGTGATTATCGATACTGCGGGTCGGCTGCATATTGATGAAGATATGATGCGCGAGCTAGAAGAGATCAAGGCACAAGTAGATGTGGATGCGACAATTCTGGTGGTGGATGCGATGACCGGCCAGGATGCGGTGAATGTTGCTTCTGCTTTTGCTGAGAAAGTGGGAATTGACGGGGTAATTCTGACAAAGATGGACGGTGATACCCGAGGCGGAGCAGCACTCTCCATCAAGGCAGTCAGCGGAAAGCCGATTTATTTCGTAGGTATGGGCGAGAAGCTTTCGGATTTGGAACAGTTCTATCCTGATCGTATGGCTTCTAGAATTCTGGGTATGGGCGATGTGATGAGCCTGATTGAGAAGGTGGAGGCATCCATCGACGAAGAGAAAGCCCGAGAGATGGAAAAGAAATTCAAAAAGGCTGAGTTTGGATTTGACGATTATCTGGAGAGCATGAATCAGATGAAAAATATGGGTGGAATTTCCAGTATCCTGAATATGCTCCCGGGTATCGGAGGCAATAAACTAAAAGATATTGAGGGGATGATTGACGAGAAGGATTTAGCTCGGAAAGAAGCAATGATTTTGTCCATGACTCCCCAGGAGCGGGCGAATCCCGCGATCTTGAATGTCTCGAGAAAACAGAGGATCGCGAGAGGTTCCGGTGTCGATATTAGCGAGGTAAACCGACTGGTGAAGCAATTTGAGCAGACGAAAAAGATGATGAAGCAAATGCCGGGAATGATGGGCGGCAGAGGTGGTAAAAGAGGCGGCTTTCGGCTTCCCTTTTAACATAGATAAAGAATACAAAATGAAAAATAAACAATGGAGGTAATGTAAAATGGCAGTAAAAATCAGATTGAGAAGAATGGGACAGAAAAAGGCTCCTTTCTATAGAATTGTTGTGGCAGATTCCCGTTCCAAAAGAGATGGAAAATGTATCGAGGAGATCGGAACCTACGATCCGAATCTGGAGCCAAGTGCATATAAGGTAGACGAAGAAGCAGCTAAAAAATGGTTGGCAGCAGGCGCTCAGCCTACAGAAGTAGTTAGCAAAATTTTTAAATTAGCTGGTATTGAGAAATAATCACAACGGGATAGGAAAGATTTCTCTGGTTGACGCTAGAGAATTGGAGGTGTGTGATGAAAGAACTTGTAGAAGTAATTGCGAAATCACTCGTAGAAAATCCTGATGAGGTCGTTGTGACGGAGACTGAAAAAGAGGATGCCATTGTGGTGGAATTGAAGGTGGGCGCTTCCGACATGGGTAAAGTGATCGGAAGGCAGGGGAGGATTGCAAAGGCAATCCGTACCGTGGTGAAAGCTGCGTCTTCTAAGAGTCCGAAAAAGGTGATTGTGGACATCCTGCAGTAAAGAATAATTGTGACAGTTCAGGTTGCGATAAGGAGCAGTGCCATTGTGCAGGGCTCCTTCTTTAGTTTTTGGAATAGGAGAATAGGAAGATGGAAGCATTTTTGCAGGTAGGCGTGATTTCTTCCACGCATGGGGTGAGAGGAGAAGTAAAGGTTTTTCCTACCACCAATGAGAAAGAGCGCTTTTTGGACTTGGATTCTGTGATTTTGGATACCGGCAAGGAGAGGCTCACCTTGGAGATCGAAGGTGTGAAATTCTTTAAGCAATTTGCGATTTTAAAATTCAAAGGCTTTGATAATATTAACGATATTGAGAAATATAAAGGAAAGAGCCTCTGGATTCCCAGAGAACAGGCGGTACCTCTAAGTGAAGATGAGTACTACATTGCAGACCTGCTTGGGATGGATGTGGTATTAGAGGACGGAAAGTATTTTGGTAGACTAGAGGATGTGATTGAGACCGGCGCCAACGATGTCTATGTGGTACGGACCGAGGAAGGGCAGGAGGTATTACTCCCGGCGATTAAAGAGTGTGTTCTCCAGGTGGAAGTGGAGCGTAATCAGATGAGGATTCATCTGATGAAAGGATTAATTTAGGTAGTAAAAGACGAGGAGAATGAGGATGAATTACCATGTACTCACCCTGTTTCCTGAAATGATTAGGCAGGGGTTGAATACCAGTATCATAGGAAGGGCGATTGCCAAAGGGATTTTGTCGCTGGAGGCGGTGAACATCCGGGATTATGCCTTTAACAAGCACCAGAAGGTGGATGACTATCCTTATGGGGGAGGAGCAGGAATGGTGATGCAAGCGGAACCTGTGTATCAAGCATATAAGGCTGTATGCGATCAGACGGGAAAGTGTCCGCGAGTGATCTACCTGACTCCTCAGGGCCGAGTTTTCGATCAGGAGTTAGCTCGGGAATTGGCAAAAGAGGAGGAACTGATTTTCCTGTGTGGTCATTATGAAGGGATTGACGAGCGTGTTTTGGAGGAGATCGTGACAGATCAGGTATCTATTGGAGACTATGTGCTGACAGGCGGGGAACTTCCGTCCATGGTGATGATTGATGCGATTTCCCGTATGGTTCCGGGAGTTTTAAGCAATCAGGAGTCTGGGGAGACAGAATCTTTTTCTGAAAATCTGTTGGAATATCCCCAGTATAGCCGGCCAGAGGAATGGCATGGGTGTAAGGTCCCTTCCGTGCTTTTGTCGGGCCACCATAAAAATGTGGACCAGTGGCGGAGGGAACAGTCCATTTTGCGCACGGCAAAGCACAGGCCAGATTTATTAAAAAAAGCTGAACTAACTGAGAAGGAGAGGCGATGGCTGAGAGAACAGGAGGTGAAAGACGAGTAAGAGAATAGAAATGTGTATTGTTGAGAAACTATGTTATGGTAAGGTACAGTAAAGGAAAGGCAGGAGAGAGGAAGAAGGATGAGCATTATATTAGGACTGTTAATTCCGTTTGTGGGCACAACTGCAGGAGCAGGCTGTGTATTTTTTCTAAAAAAGCAGTTGGGGCCGTTGGTGAAAAAGGGCCTGTTGGGCTTTGCGTCAGGGGTCATGGTTGCGGCATCTGTGTGGTCTTTGCTGATTCCGGCGATGGATATGGTTGTTGATAAGGGAAAGTTTGCCTTTATACCGGCTGCGATTGGATTCTTGTTAGGCATAGGATTTTTGCTGCTGATGGATGAGATCGTTCCCCATCTGCATATGGGAAGTGAATGTGCGGAAGGGATTCATTGTAATATGAGAAAAACGACAATGCTGGTGTTGGCAGTGACTCTTCACAATGTACCGGAAGGGATGGCAGTTGGAGTGGTCTTTGCGGGGATGCTGTCCTCTGAGCCTGAGATTACTGTAATGGGAGCTTTTGCATTGGCGATCGGAATTGCAATTCAGAACTTTCCTGAAGGGGCAATTATTTCTATGCCGCTTAGGAGTGAAGAGGGATTGAGCAAAAAAAGAGCTTTTACCTACGGTGCTTTGTCAGGCATTGTAGAGCCAATTTTTGGAGGAATCACGGTGCTGATAGCTTCTTACGTGACGCCTGTGTTACCTTATCTGTTGTCATTTGCGGCGGGGGCAATGATCTATGTTGTGGTAGAGGAATTGATTCCTGAAGCGAGTGTGGGGAAACACAGTAATGTGGGAACCATCAGTTTTGCAGTGGGATTCGTGCTGATGATGATTTTAGATGTAGCCCTTGGATAAAACTCAAAAAAAACTTGTCAATCGAAAAAAAATATTGTATAATAACATACGTTGTGAATAAAGAGATGGTCCTCTGTTACGAAAATGTATTAAGAACATCCACAGAATAAGGAGAGAAAAAATGAACGAGATTATCAAAAACATTGAAGCTGCTCAGTTGAAAGCAGATGTACCAGAATTTGGCGTAGGAGACACTGTACGTGTGCATGCGCTGATCAAGGAAGGTAACCGCGAGAGAATTCAGGTGTTCGAGGGAACTGTTCTGAAGAAACAAGGCGGAAGCAACCGTGCTACTTTTACCGTGAGAAAGAACTCCAACGGAATTGGTGTTGAAAAAACTTGGCCTCTGCATTCTCCGCATGTGGTGAAAGTGGAAGTTGTAAGACATGGTAAAGTAAGACGTGCAAAACTTTACTACTTGAGAGACCGTGTAGGAAAAGCTGCAAAGGTAAAAGAGATGGTAAAATAATAAGTGCATGGTTCAGGGGGCTGTTTATCGGTCCCCTGTTTTTCTTATATAATAGGAAATACCTTGTCACGCTAATTCGTGAAAGTTCTTTCCTATTGTATGAACGCTTCGCTAAGGATGCGCACGCAGCAATGAGGAATTTCACCGCATGGCGGTGTTGCGGCGGCGCAAAGTGGGGTGCGCCCCTCAAAGATAGAAGGGAAAGAGAAGTTGAAGTGGGATTGCCCACTTTGTTATGAGCAAAATGGTATGCGAAGAGGATGAGATGAATAGAAAAAAAGTATTGAAAAACATAAGAGAGCGGTATGAGGTCATAAAGAAAAAGAATATTGATCCCAAGTTGAGGGGAATATTGATTTGGATTTTTCAGATCGTCGTTGTGCTGGTATTTGCGGCGGTGGTCGCGATTTTTTTCTTTCAGTCAGTCACAATGCAGGAAAGCTCCATGGAACCGAATTATACAGTAGGGCAGAAATTTTTGGTAAATAAGGTTGCCTATAAAGTTGGCTCGCCCAAACGTGGAGATATCATAGTTTTTCGGACCAATGCCAGTGATGATGCAGCTTTGCATATCCGCAGAGTGATTGGCCTTCCTGGTGAGACGATTCGAATCAAAGATGGACAGATTTATATTGACGGTGAGCTATACCGGGAGGGACGAGGATTGGAAGAGATAGAGAATGAAGGATTGGCAAAGGATGGAGTAACGTTGCAGTCCGGAGAATACTTTGTGTTAGGAGATAACCGCAATAACAGTGAGGACAGTCGGTATGCTGACATTGGAAACGTAAATAAGAAGTACATAGAAGGAAAGTTGTGGTTTGTCAATTCCCCATGGAAACAGATAGGTTTTGTGAAGGAGTAGAAGTATGAATGTACAGTGGTATCCTGGTCATATGACTAAGGCAAAAAGGATGATGCAGGAGGACATCAAGCTTATTGATTTGATTGTTGAATTGGTGGACGCCAGAATTCCATTGAGTAGCAGAAATCCAGATATCGATGAGTTAGGAAAAAATAAATCTCGTCTAATTTTACTGAATAAATCAGATCTGGCAGATGAAAAAGGAAATAGTCAGTGGGAGGCCTATTTCAAGGCACAGGGATTTCATGTCCATAAAATTAATGCGCGCTCGGGAGCTGGAGTGAAGGCTATAAACGGCTTGATTCAGGTGGCGTGCAAAGAAAAGATAGAGAGAGACCGGCGCAGGGGAATCAAGAATCGTCCGGTTCGTGCCATGGTAGTGGGAATTCCCAATGTTGGAAAATCTACTTTTATCAATACATTTGCAGGAAAAGCATGTACAAAGACCGGAAATAAGCCGGGCGTGACTAAAGGAAAACAATGGATTCGACTGAATAAGAATGTGGAGCTTTTGGATACACCGGGGATTTTGTGGCCTAAATTTGAAGACCAGGAGGTGGGAGTCCGCCTGGCAGTGATCGGTTCTATTAAAGATGATATCTTAAATCTGGATGAGCTGTCTTTAAGTCTGATACACTATTTACGGGAAGCTTATCCCGGTGTTCTGGCAGAGCGTTACCAGCTTGAAGAGAAGGGCAGCGATGTAGAAGTTTTAGAGCAAGTGGCAAAGAACAGAAACTGTCTGCTGCGGGGCCAGGAGCTTGACTACAGTAAGGCAGCGGGAATTTTGCTGGATGAATTTCGCAGCGGAAAAATCGGCAGAATTACGTTGGAGATGCCAAGTTAGAAATATGCCGGATTAGTATCTGGAAGAAGAAATGAAAAAAAGTAAAAAAGGTACTATCCATAAGGCGAAAAAGGTGATAAAATGTAAAAAATGCAGTTTTAGTAACTGTAAAAAATAGAATAAGATTCTGTATAATCTTAGATAGAGGTGCGGGTTTTATCAGTACTCTAAAGCAATGGCCGGATCGCCGTTTTAGAGGAAAGGAAAAACCGCCGAAGAGTTTTGACGCCGGTCCGGGTGTCGCAGCTCTGGGACGCCATAGAAAATATGGCGTACTGTCACAGTTTGTGGAGCGCTATCAGGTTTTGAGATGTCTATAAAATGAGACCATAAGCGCATTCCGTACAGGTGTAGCTTATGGTCTTTTGCGCGATAAGCCTGGCTGTAGTATCGCGCAGGACAGGGAAGAAAGGCTTTTCCTATCCGATCGTTATAGGATTCCTCTGAGAGTGGTTTGCTGGGATGAACGGATTCTTATTTGAAAACTAAGGAAAAGGAGAAGAGGGATGAGAGTGATTAGAAAAAAGAAATATGTATTTTCTCTGTTAGCAATTTTGCTTTTGACAGTTTTAAGCGCTGTCAACGTTTTTGCGGCAAGTGAGGCGGAAACTTATCAGCCGGCGATGTATGCGACTTTCTGGGCGTTGGTTCCGCCGATTGTGGCGATTGTGCTGGCCCTGATTACTAAGGAGGTATATAGTTCACTGTTTATCGGAATTCTTGTGGGAGCTTTATTTTATTCCGGTTTTCAGTTTGAGGGAACGGTGACTCATATTTTTCAGGGCGGAATTATCAGTGTTCTCTCAGATAGTTACAATGTAGGAATTTTGGTGTTCTTGGTTGTGCTTGGAGCTATCGTATGCTTGATGAATAAGGCGGGTGGGTCCGCAGCTTTTGGCCGCTGGGCTGCTAAAAAGATTAAAAATCGCGAAGGTGCTCAGCTAGCGACAGTTTTGTTAGGAGTGCTGATTTTTATCGACGATTATTTTAACTGTTTGACTGTGGGAAGCGTGATGAGACCTGTGACGGATAAGTTCAATGTGTCTAGGGCGAAGCTTTCCTACTTAATTGACGCGACGGCAGCACCGGTCTGCATCATTGCGCCGATTTCATCTTGGGCCGCAGCAGTGACTGGCTTTGTGGAAGGGGAGGATGGTTTTTCCATTTTTATCCATGCGATTCCATATAACTTTTATGCGCTTTTGACAATTGTCATGATGATCTCGATGGTTTTAATGCGTGTAGAATACGGTCCTATGGCGGTTCACGAGGCAAATGCAAAAAAAGGAGATATCTATACAACTCCTGACCGTCCTTACGAGGAGGCAGGCGCGGAATCAGAGAATGAAAATGGAAAAGTGATAGATTTGCTAATTCCTATCATTACTCTGATTGTCTGCTGTGTTATCGGGATGATTTATACAGGAGGCTTTTTCTCAGGCAGTGATTTTGTAACTGCTTTCTCTAACAGTGACGCTTCTGTTGGATTGACGTTGGGAAGCTTTTTTGGAATTGTGGTTACGATTATCTTGTATATGGTCCGCAGAGTATTGAGTTTTAAAGACTGCATGGCCTGTCTTCCAGAGGGATTTAAGGCTATGGTTCCGGCTATTTTAATCTTGACCTTTGCATGGTCATTGAAATCTATGACAGACAGTCTGGGAGCTGCGGAGTATGTGGCAGGAGTGATGGAAAGCTGTGCAGGAAGTCTCATGAATTTCCTTCCAGCGATTATCTTCTTGGTAGGCTGTGGCTTGGCTTTTGCGACAGGAACTTCTTGGGGAACTTTCGGAATTTTAATTCCGATTGTGGTAGCTGTATTTGAGAATACAGACCCGCAGATGATGATTATCTCTATTTCTGCTTGTATGGCTGGAGCAGTTTGTGGAGACCATTGTTCTCCGATTTCGGATACTACAATTATGGCATCAGCCGGAGGTCGGTGCAATCATGTGAATCATGTATCTACTCAGCTTCCGTATGCGGTTACGGCAGCAGCGATTTCTTTCATCACCTATGTGATCGCAGGATTTGTAAAAACAGCTTGGATTGCACTCCCAGCAGGAATCATCCTGATGTTGGGCACTTTGTTTGTGATTAAGATGTTGGTAAAGAAGCAGAGTGCATAAATGATAAAAAAGAAGAACGTCAGGCACATAATGTGACTGGCGTTCTTTTGCTCTAGGAGATTTTTATGTTGTAGGAAAGAGTTTGTTACGCTAATGCGTAAAAGTTTTTCCCATAACATAAACGCTCCGCTAAGGATGCGCACGCCGCAATAGGGTAGTGCACCGCAAGGTGATATTGCGGCGGCGAGCAAAGTGGGATGCACCCTCAAAGATTGAGTGGATGGGAGAGTTGAAGAGGGCTTGCCTACTTAGTTCTCAAAAAAGGACGGGGAGTCCTTGGTCGACCTGAAAAGTCAGATGTGTGTCAGCCAGGGATATTTGATCTCCTGGATAGAGAGGGGTAGGCTCTTTTAAGCGTATCCCGTTGATAAAAGTACCGTTTGTGGATGAGAGGTCTTCTATGATAAAGAGGCCGTCCGGCATCCGGGTGAGCAGACAATGCTGTCTGGAGACCCGGATGGCCGGGATTACAAAATCACAGGTTCTGCTGCGTCCTATCATCCACTGTGCCTTCGGCAAAGGTCGGAAAGGTTCCTGGAAATTTTGAGTCATGTCCGGCGTTTGTTCTTCTTGAAGAGATTCTCCGCAAAAGGGACAAAAGAATCCTTCCTCCTCTAGCATAGTTCCGCAATGAGGACAATACATAGGACTACCTTCTTTCTGTAAGTATCTGTTTTTTTTAGTATACAGAAGTTATGTATGGGAATCAAGGAGAATTTCTGTAGGAAACAGGTTAAGCGGCTGTTCAGATATAGAAGAAAATGGCGATATCCTGACAGAACGACAGTTGCGTCCAGGTACGGACTAGGATATAATAGAGTCCACACGACAGAGGACTGACGAAGGGGATCAGAAGGAGAAAAAGTATGAAAAAAATACAGGAGATACGGGCAGAGTTTGAGGAAAGCAGGGAGGAATCCTGGCCATCTCTGTGTGAGAAGTATAAAGATGACGGGAGAAAGGGAGTAGCTGCTTTGGTAACGCGCTGTCAAAGGAAAATGGAGGCTTTGGAGGCGGAGAGGCAAAGGATGTACGGGATGTTTGCCTATGAGAGAGAGTATGAGCATCTGGGATACATCTGTGGAATCGATGAGGCGGGAAGAGGCCCTCTGGCGGGTCCAGTGGTAGCAGGTGCGGTGATTTTGCAGAAAAACTGTGGGATTCTCTACCTTAATGATTCAAAAAAACTGTCTGCGGCGAGAAGAGAGGAGCTGTACCGGCAGATTGTAGAAGAGGCGGTCGCTGTGGGCGTGGGATACGCCAGTCCACAGAGAATTGATGAGATCAATATTCTACAAGCCACCTATGAAGCCATGCGTGAGGCAATTCAGAAATTGAAGATCAAGCCTCAGATACTACTAAACGATGCAGTGACAATTCCTGGGGTAAGTTGTCCTCAGGTGCCGATCATTAAGGGAGACGCTAAGAGCGCAAGTATAGCGGCAGCTAGTATCGTTGCTAAGGTGACCAGGGACCGGCTGATGGTGGAGTATGATCGGTTAATGCCAGAATACGGTTTTGCGTCCCATAAAGGATATGGTGCGGCGGCTCACATTGAAGCTTTGAAAAAATATGGGCCGTCTCCGATTCACAGAAAAAGTTTTATTACCCATTTTATATGAGGAAGATCGTATGAATCAGAGAGAAACTGGGGCGATATATGAGAAGAAAGCTCTAGACTATCTGCTTAAGCAAGGATGCTGGCTGGTGCAGAAAAATTATCGGTGTCCGAGAGGTGAAATTGATTTGATTGTTTGGGATGGCGATTATCTGGTGTTTGTGGAAGTGAAATATCGCAAGGGCAGTGGTTGCGGAAATCCGCTGGAAGCAGTGACTTTGGAAAAACAGCGAAAGATCAGCCGGACAGCTGCTTGGTATCTGTATCAGACCTACAGAGACAAAGAGGTACCTTGTCGTTTTGATGTGGTAGGCATATGTGATGGTCAAATTCAGTGGATTCAAGATGCATTCGAGTATATTGGATGAATAGAGAGTAGAGGAGATATCATGGAGATTAAGTGGAAGGGAGCTTTGCCTCATAACATTGAGGTGAGGGAGAAGGGAGGGGTAGTTTATCTGAGCTACCCTGCATTGGAAGGGCTGAAAATTGTACGTCATGGGTTTTCTACAAGGTTGGGTGGAACTAGTAAGGGAATTTGGAAATCCATGAATCTGGGCTTCGGAAGAGGAGACCAGCGTGAAAATGTGGAGGAGAATTTTAAGAGAATCGCTCAGGCGATAGGATTTCGGTATGAAAACATGGTGACTTCTAACCAGACGCATACCACCAATGTGAGAAAGATCACAGAAGAAGATAGAGGAAATGGAATTGTCAGGGAGAGAAAATTCCATGATGTGGACGGCATGGTAACGAATGTGCCAGGAGTTGTTCTGACTACTTTTTATGCGGACTGCGTGCCGCTGTATTTTGTGGACCCTGTGCGAAAAGCGATTGGTCTGTCGCACTCGGGGTGGAGAGGCACCGTAGGCAGGATTGGACAGATTACTGTGGAAAAGATGACCCAGGAATACGGCACTAGGCCGGAGGATTTGACGGTGGCTATAGGGCCGTCCATCTGCCGGTCTTGTTACGAAGTGAGTGAGGATGTAATTGAACAGTTTCGGCAGAATTTTTCTGAAGATCTTTGGGAGAAACTCTATGACATCAAAGAAAATGGAAAATATCAGTTAGATCTCTGGGAGGCAAATCGGCAGATTCTTTTAGAGGCAGGGGTTTCTCAGGAAAGAATTTTAACCCCGGGTCTGTGTACGTGCTGTAATCCAAGCTTTTTGTTTTCCCATCGCGCGTCAAAGGGACAGAGAGGGAATCTGGCGGCTTTTTTGGAGCTTCTATAGTTGGAGAATAAATAGAAACAAATTTTCGTACATTAGTGTGACAAAGTTTTACCGATCATATGAAAAAACGCGGAGCCTCTTCGGGGTTCCGCGTTTTTCTATTTTCAGGGGAGTCAACGGTGGACTTTGCTGAAAATTAAATTTTTCTTGCTTTTTCCATGAGTCTGATAATCTTGTCGTTACTGGATCTGACTTTTTCTACAGATACATCGTGATTGATAATGTCGATGATGCTTGCCAGGTATTTACTCATATTTGCTTCGATGTAATAAGGTTTTGTGAGTAATTCTGGGTCGCGATAATTGAGATTTGTGGTGATTACTCGGTCGATATAACCTTTCTCATAATATTCATCGAATTTGTCTAGTCCGTCTGTGAACAGTCCATAAGTTGTGCAGACGAATACACGGTTCGCGTGGCGTTCTTTTAACTGTTTTGCCACGTCCAACATACTTCCGCCAGAAGAAATCATGTCATCAATAACCAGGACATCTTTTCCCTCCACAGAATCACCTAGGAATTCATGGGCGACGATGGGATTCTTGCCGTTGACGATGATGGAATAATCCCGGCGTTTGTAGAACATTCCCATATCCACACCCAAAATACTGGAGAAGTAAACAGCTCTCGACATTGCACCTTCATCGGGGCTGATAATCATCAGGTGATCGTTGTCTGCTCTGAAATCGGGCACATGTCTCAGAAGCGCTTTCAGAAACTGATAAGTAGGGAAGAAATTGTCAAACCCTTTCAGTGGAATGGAATTCTGCACTCTTGGGTCGTGAGCGTCAAAGGTAATGATATTGGAGACTCCCATATCACTGAGCTCTTTCAGTGCCAGCGCACAGTCTAAAGATTCTCGTTTATTGCGTTTGTGTTGACGGCCTTCATATAAGAAAGGCATGATTACATTGATTCGATGCGCTTTACCAGTAGCTGCTGAGATAATGCGTTTTAAATCTTGGTAATGGTTGTCAGGGGACATATGATTTTCATGTCCGCAGACGGTATAGGTGAGACTGTAATTTGTGATGTCTACCATGATAAATAGATCAACTCCGCGCACGGACTCTTTGATGAATCCCTTTCCTTCTCCGGTACCAAAACGAGGACATTCACAATCAATCAAGAAAGAGTTGGCGCTGTAACCTTGCAAGTTGACACCTGACTGATTGTGGTCCGCCAGTTCTTTTCGGAAACGCACCAGTTTGGAGTCGACTTCTCGGGCCAGATCCTGGCATCCGGCGAGAGCGGCGATTTTGATAGGCGCCACGGGAATCGACTTTTCCAATAATTCAATGTTCGGCATAATTTACCTCCGCTTATAACCTTCCTTTGTATTTGTACAGACAGCAAGCTTTGTGGCTTGCCCGCTTTGCATTAAGTACTCAAACTAATATATTTATAACATTCGAGCTTGCGACCGTCAAGGAATTTATTGCTTTTTAGGTCTAAAATTGGTATGATTAAGAAGAATTTGGAGGAGCTAAATTGAGATGAAAAATAGAAAACATATCATTTCTTCTGTGATTCCCGGTAGTATTGCCGAAGAACTAGGGTTAGAAGAAGGGGATATTCTGCTGGAAGTAAATCAGACGCCGGTGGAGGATATCTTCGATTATCAGTATCTTATGAATGAAGAGTACGTGGAGTTACTGATTCAAAAAGCCGACGGAGAAGAGTGGGTTTTGGAGGTTGAAAAAGAGTTTGAAGATGATTTAGGCATGGAGTTTGAAAATGGGTTGATGGATGAGTATCGTTCCTGTTCTAACAAATGTATTTTCTGCTTTATTGACCAGATGCCGAAAGGAATGCGAAAGACGCTGTATTTTAAGGATGATGATTCTAGACTGTCTTTTTTACAGGGAAACTACGTGACACTGACGAATATGAGTGACCATGATATTGATCGCATTCTTCAGTACCGCCTAGAGCCCATTAATATCTCATTTCAGACCACGAATCCTCAGCTTCGTTGCCAATTGTTGCACAACCGTTTTGCTGGCAAAGCACTAGAAAAGGTGCGCAGACTGTATGAGGGAAACATTGCGATGAATGGTCAGATTGTGCTGTGTAAAGGCATCAATGACGGACAGGAGTTGGAGAAAAGCCTGTCGGATTTAAGCGAATATTTTCCTGTACTTCAAAGTGTGTCTGTGGTTCCAGTGGGCTTGACAAAATACCGGGATGGGTTGTATCCTTTACAGGCGTTTGATCGGGAGGATGCAGAAGAGGTGTTGGAGATGATAGAACGCTGGCAGGCGAAAATGTGGAACAAAGGTGGCTCCCATTTTGTACATGCCTCCGATGAGTGGTATATATTGGCCGGGCGTCAGCTCCCGTCTCAGGAGAATTATGACGGATATCCTCAATTGGAAAACGGAGTGGGTATGCTCCGGCTACTGGAAGAAGAGATCAAGGCAGGACTTAAGGAGAGGCAAGGAGACTCACGGAAAGTACATGCCTCGATTGCGACGGGACTTTTAGCAGAACCGTTTATTCGAGAGTATGTAAATATGGTTCAGAAAAAGTACCCCCAGGTAGAAGTGACGGTTTTTGGACTGAGAAATGATTTCTTTGGGGAAAAGATTACCGTTTCTGGGCTTTTGACGGGACAGGACTTGTACAGGCAATTGGCAAAAAAAGATTTAGGTGAAAAGCTGTTACTTTCGTGCAATATGTTCCGTATGGGAGAAGATGTCTTTTTGGATGACATGACTGTCGGAGAATTGGAAAGAAAGCTTAAAGTGCCCATTGTAGTGGTTGACAGCGGCGGGGAAGATTTTTTGGAAGCAGTTTTGGAACCGCCCCAAAATAAGGAACATAAAAGGAGACAAATCTATGAGCAAACCAGTTGTGGCAATTGTTGGGAGGCCTAATGTGGGTAAATCCACATTGTTTAATGTGTTGGCCGGGGAAAACATCTCGATTGTCAAAGATACGCCGGGTGTGACTAGAGACCGAATCTATGCAGAAGTGACTTGGTTGGACAAATCGTTTACGATGATTGATACGGGAGGGATTGAGCCGGACAGCAACGATATTATTTTGTCGCAGATGCGCGAGCAGGCACAGATTGCCATTGACACCGCTGATGTAATCGTTTTTCTTGTGGATGTGCGCCAGGGCATGGTAGACGCAGACGCGAAGGTGGCAGATATGCTCCGCAGAAGCACCAAACCGGTGGTATTGGTGGTAAATAAAGTGGACAGTTTTGAAAAATTTATGATGGATGTCTATGAGTTTTATAATCTGGGAATCGGTGAGCCAATTCCGGTCTCAGCGTCGTCGCGGCTTGGTCTAGGGGATATGTTAGATGAAATTGTAAAGCATTTTCCCGAACATGCCGGAGAAGATGAGGAGGATGAGATTCCAAAGATTGCGGTGGTAGGAAAGCCGAATGTGGGAAAATCTTCTCTGATCAATAAACTGGTGGGAGAAGAGCGTGTGATTGTCTCAGATATAGCGGGAACGACCCGGGATGCTATTGACACGAAAGTAAAATGGCAGGGCAGAGAATATGTTTTCATTGACACCGCAGGCCTGCGCAGAAAAGGAAAGATCAAAGAGGAAATTGAGCGGTACAGTGTCATCCGCACGGTGACTGCGGTGGAGCGGGCAAATGTCGTAGTGATTATGATTGACGGTGTGGAAGGAATTACAGAACAGGACGCGAAGATAGCGGGAATTGCTCATGAAAAGGGAAAAGGTGTCATCATAGCAGTGAATAAGTGGGATGCCGTGGAAAAGAATGACAAGACGATCTATCGGTATACCGATAAAATCCGCAATACCTTGGCATATATGCCTTACGCGGAGCTGATCTTCATCTCTGCCAAGACGGGGCTTCGTCTGCAGCGTCTGTTTGAGACCATTGATATGGTAGTGGAAAATCAGACGCTCCGCATTCAGACAGGGGTTCTCAATGAGATATTGACGGAGGCAATGGCGATGCAGCAGCCGCCGTCAGACAGAGGAAAACGACTGAAAATCTTTTATATGACCCAGGTCTCTGTCAGACCTCCAACCTTTGTGATTTTTGTAAATGACAAGGAGCTTATGCATTTTTCATATACCAGGTATCTGGAAAATCGGATCCGCGAGGCGTTTGGTTTTCGCGGTACTCCATTAAAATTTATAGTGAGGGAAAGAGGAGAGAAGAAGTGATTTTGGAACGAGTAATCTGTGTGGCAATCGGTTATTTATTTGGGCTGTTTCAGACATCTTATTTGTATGGAAGAGCAAATCATATGGATATCCGGGAACACGGCAGCGGCAATGCTGGAACGACAAATGCCCTTCGAACGATGGGAAAAAAGGCAGGAGCGCTCACTTTGCTGGGGGATTGTTTAAAATGTGTTTTGGCAATCTGGGTGGTGCGTATCCTCTATAGAGGAGATCACGCAGACATCTTGCCTTTGCTGAGTATGTATGCGGGCGCTGGGTGTATTTTGGGACACAACTTTCCGATCTATTTGAATTTTCGGGGCGGAAAAGGGGTCGCGGCATCCGTTGGGCTGGTGCTTGCGTTGGACTGGCGCGTGTTTGTGATCTGCGCTGTGGTGTTTTTTACGCTTTATTTTACCACACATTACGTTTCTCTGTGTTCTATCAGCGCCTATTTGGTTGCGCTGATTGTTATGAGCATCTTTGGCTGGCTGGGCTATTATGGTATGGAAACAGCGCGGGTGTGGGAGATGGATGGAGTGCTTGCCTGTCTGACTGCATTGGCGATCTTTCGACATAGACAAAACATTAGGCGTCTACTAAATGGTAATGAAAATAAAATATTCCTGAAAAAAGGAAAGAAAGCATAGAGGTGATAAAAGTGGCAAAAATTAGTGTATTAGGAGCTGGAAGCTGGGGGACGGCATTGTCATTGTTGCTGCACAACAATGGACATGAGGTAATTCTGTGGTCAATTATAGAAGACGAGGTGAAGATGCTTCAGCAAAAGCGACAGCATGAGTCGAAACTGCCTGGAGTAAAGCTACCGGATGAGATGGAGATTACTTCTGATTTGTCTTATTCTGTCAAAGACCGGGATGTGCTGATTTTGGCAGTTCCGTCTCCGTTTACCAGAAGTACGGCCCACAGTATGCGAGAACTAGTGAGAGACGGACAGATTCTTGTCAATGTGGCGAAAGGAATTGAGGAAAGCACATTGATGACTTTGAGTGAAATTATCGAGCAGGAAATTCCTCAAGCTGATGTGGCAGTGTTGTCAGGGCCTAGTCATGCCGAAGAAGTAGGACGTGGACTTCCGACTACCTGTGTGGTTAGTGCCCGGAGCAGAAAAACGGCTGAGTATTTGCAGGGCATCTTCATGAGCCCTGTGTTCCGCGTTTATACCTCGCCGGATATTCTAGGTGTGGAGTTAGGAGGTTCCCTAAAAAATGTAATAGCTCTGGCAGCCGGCACTGCGGATGGTCTGGGCTACGGGGATAACACGAAAGCTGCGCTTATCACTCGTGGAATCGCTGAAATTGCGAGGCTGGGCATTCAGATGGGTGCCAGATTTGAGACTTTATACGGGTTATCAGGCATGGGAGATTTGATTGTGACTTGTGCCAGTGTCCACAGTAGAAACCGCAAGGCTGGGTATTTGATGGGACAAGGTTATACGATGGAAGAAGCCATGAAAGAAGTGCAAATGGTTGTGGAAGGCGTATACTCCGCGAAAGCAGCAAAACAATTGGCTGAGAAATATCAGGTGGAGATGCCGATTGTAGAGGAAGTCAACAAAGTTTTGTTTGAGGGCAAGTCTGCAAAGGCTGCGGTTATGGATTTGATGCTCAGAGATAAGAAAGTGGAGGCACCAGTGATCTCCTGGAATGAGGAGTAAAGTTTATTTAGGCTACGCGCTTTGTGTGGGCGCAGATAGATTTCAATTTTTATTAAAAAGGACAAGTTTCTCGAGATGGAGAAACTTGTCCTTTTAAGAAAATCTTATTTTTTAGAAAGGAACATCGCGTAAGTCCTCTGGTATTCCTGCGGTTCTGAGATTTTGATTCAAAGTATCTATGATTGCCATGTCCTCCTCTTCCAACTCAAAGTCAAAGATCTCGCTATTGTCCTGGATACGCTCTGGATTGGTAGATTTTGGGATGACCGCGACACCTTTTTGGAGGGACCAGCGAAGTCCGATCTGCGCAGGGGTCTTTGCGTACTTTGTGGCTAGGACGCACATAATATCGTTATCCATGTAGGCGCCTCTGGCTAAAGGCGCGTAAGCCTGTACTTGAATTCCACGATCTTTGCAGTATTCCAAGAGTTCCTTTTGATACCAGTAAGGATGGAATTCAATCTGATTTACTGCAGGAATGATATCAGAATATTTGGCTAGTTCTTCTAGGTGACGGATGTCAAAGTTGCTGACGCCGATGGACTGTGCGCGGCCAGATTCCAAAAGTTTTTCCATTTCTTTCCAGGTATTGAGGAAACATCCCGGGACTGGCCAGTGAATTAAGTAGAGATCCACATAATCCAACTGCAGCCGTTCTAGGCTTCTCTTGAAGGCTCCTTCTACGTCCCCTAGACGCTGGGCATTGTTCCAGATTTTAGTGGTGATAAATAAGTCTTTTCGAGGAACTCCGCATTGTGCAATTCCTCTCCCTACACCATCTTCATTGGCGTAGGCGGAAGCAGTATCGATGAGGCGGTAGCCTGCTTTGGCTGCATGGCAGATGGCTTGTTCGACTTCGTTTTCACCAGTAGCTTTATATACGCCTAAACCCAATAAGGGCATTTCTCTATCGGTATTTAAGAATACAGTTTTTCGCATTTATGTAAGCCTCCCTTCCTAATATTACCGGCAATAGTATATCATAGAATTGTGAAATATGTACAGGAAAAGTATTAAAAAAGTGCTACAAGGAAATAAAAATACTTAACAAAATGAAATTTGTCATTGGTGAGAGGAAATTATAACTGTAAAATAATGTTAATAATATATCAATCCTGTTAAAAATTCATACAATCTATGGTAAAATGTATAAAATTTGCCTTAAATAACCAAGAATTATAGAAATATCTATGAATAATTCCTTGCTAAAACAGAGGAATCGTTGTATAATGAAGGAAATTGATAATTTCTTATCATGTATCAGACTGTATTTCACAGGAGGACAGTCTTAGAAAGGAGAAACCTATGCATTTGGTAAAAGATGAGAACGGCAATATGGTTCCCCACGGACATGACCACGAGCATCATCATGACCACGGACATTGTGGGAATTGTCAGGGTGGTGATTGCAAGAATGAGACACTTGCTCTTTTGACCTATATGCAGCAGCACAATGAACAGCATGCGGCAGAGTTAGATCAGATGGCAGAGAATCTCTTGAAATTGGGAATGGACGCGGCTGCGAAGACGATAAAGGAAGCAGTTGCTGATTTTCAGAAAGGAAACATGCGTTTAGGGTTGGCACTTACTTTGGTAAAAGAAGAACTGGGGAAATAGGAGGCATGAAATATGTGTTTGGCAACTGTGTATAAAACTGATGATGACTCTGTTATCTTAAAGAATACCAGTCGCATTGATGTTGAGGGTGACAAGCTGATTCTGCGGGATATCATGGGTCAGGAGACTGTTGTAGAAGGAAAGATCCTGATGGTGGACCTGGCGAACAGCATTGTTAAAATAAGCTGCAAATAGGTAGAGAGATATCCTGCATTTTGAATCTGATAGGCAGATGTCTGAGACAGATGCGCTTTGGCTGTGCAAACGGCTGAGGACGGAAAAGAAAATGGAGGTATATTGTTATGGCAGCAGTAAAATTATCAGAACTTATGAGATAGAAGATGCTTCTTTCTTTTGAAGTTTTTCACTAGACTGATGAATACCGTGCGCTGGGGATGAATGGGATTCATCTGTATGTGCTGAATCAGTGGAAAGATGTATCCGATATTATCGATCAATCGGGTGTTCGTACCTTAGTGTAATTAGTATGTGAGGAGTCTGCCGTTGGCAGCCTTTCTTGCACATTTTGATATTATAGTTTTGGTCTGGCCACTGAGGCAGACTGAGAAAATAAAAATTTAGGAGGTGCCCGTTTTTATGGCACATGTAATTGCTGTCGCAGGAAAAGGCGGCGTTGGAAAGACTAGTTTATGTGGTCTTCTGATTCAGTATTTAGGGCAGAAAGGCAAAGGGCCAATTCTTGCTGTGGATGCTGATGCAAACTCCAATTTAAATGAAGTTCTTGGAGTAGAAGTTGAGACGACTCTTGGTGAGGTCCGTGAAGAAATCGAGAGATCGGAGATGGACAAAAACACACCGATACCGGCAGGGATGAGTAAGGCAGATTATGCGGAAATTCGTTTTAACAATGCGTTGGTGGAGGATGATGACTTTGATCTATTGGTGATGGGCAGAACCCAGGGGAAAGGTTGCTACTGTTATGTGAATGGACTTTTGAGTGCCCAGCTTGCCAAGTATCAGAATCATTATCCCTATATGGTAGTGGATAATGAAGCTGGAATGGAGCATATCAGCAGAGGTGTTTTGCCGAATATGCAGACCGCAATTTTAGTCAGTGACTGTTCTAGAAGAGGTGTTCAGGCGGTCGGAAGAATTGCTCAGTTGATTAAAGAATGCGACATGCGTCCAAATCAGGTGGGACTGATTATTAATCGAGCTCCCGGAGGGGAACTCAACGAAGGAACAAGAGAAGAAATTGAAAAACAGGGACTGAATCTCTTAGGGGTAGTTCCGCAGGACGAGACCGTATATGAATATGACTGCGCAGGAAAACCATTGGTGGAATTGCCGGAGGATTCTCCTGTTAAGAAAGCGTTGCGGGAAATTGTAGACAATCTGGGTCTTTAAGATCATTAGGGGCTGCTGCGTGAAGCAAATTGGAAGACATTACTTGCGTGGCAGCCCTGTGTTCTGGAAGAAATAACCCGTGGGGGAGGATGGGATGCCTTCTGCGTGGGTTTTTCTATGATAGATTTACTCTAAATCATAATTAAGTACAAATTAAATGTACATTTAAGAAGGAGGTCAATAATGAGTGAATTCAAACTAACTACAGTGGAAGAATTTGAAGCGGCGACTGAGCGATTGCTGGAGACAGGTGCCAAAGTGGGTGCAGACTCCTGGCAATTGCGTGTAAAAAATCAAACTCCACACTGTAAATTTGGTGAGTCTGGTGTCTGCTGTAGAATTTGTTCTATGGGTCCTTGCCGTATCACCAAAAAAGCACCGCGTGGTATCTGCGGATGTGATGTGCATGGTATTGTAGGAAGAAACTATCTTCGCTTTACAGCAGGTGGTTCTGCTACCCATTCTGACCATGGACGTGAGATTGCGCATACTCTGCACGAGGCGGCTGCGGATGGAAACTACAAAGTAAAAGATCCTGAGAAATTGCTGCGTCTGGCGGCAGAGTTCGGTGTTGAGACCGAAGGAAGAGACATCTATGATGTAGCTCATGAGGTGGCAGAAGCTGGTCTGATGGAATATGGTAAACCATTTGGTTATCAGGTATTCACCAAGAGAGCACCAGAACATACACAGGAAATTTGGGACAGAGAGGAAATTCGTCCGCGTGCCATTGACCGTGAGGTATCCTGCGCTCTGCATATGACTCACATGGGATGTTCTTCAAAACCGGAAGCACTGATTCGTCAGTCTCTGAGAGCAGGACTGTCTGACGGTTGGGGTGGTTCTATGATGGGAACGGAGTTCTCTGACGTACTGTTCGGAACTCCAAGAGAAGTTGAGACAGAAGCAAACCTGGGCGTTATGGTTGCTGAGAATGTAAACATTGTAGTTCATGGACATGATCCGTCTCTGTCTGAGATGATCTGTGAATATGCAGACAGCAAAGAGATGATTGATTACGCGAAGTCCATGGGTGCACAGGGAATTACCGTGTCCGGTGTATGCTGTACTTCCAACGAGGTTGCAATGCGTCGTGGTATCCCGATGGCTGGTAACTTTTTACAGCAGGAAAACGTAGTCTTGACAGGAGCTTGTGAGGCAATTGTCGTAGACGTACAGTGTATTTTCCCTGCATTGGGACCGCTGAGCAAATGCTTCCATACTAAATTTATCACAACTTCTCCGGTTGCGCAGATGCCAGATTCCGACTTTATTCGCTTTAATGCGAAGACCGCAGGCGAGAACGCAAAACAGATTGTGAAGATGGCGATTGAGAACTTTAAGAACAGAAAGCCAGAGCTGGTACATATCCCGGATATGAAACAGAAAGCAGTTGTAGGATACTCTGTGGAGCAGATCGAGAAGAAGCTGGACGGTGTTACTAATACTCACGTGGATGAGACTGGTACCATGATGCCTCTGGTTGACTGTGTGAAAGCGGGCGTTCTGCGTGGAGCAGTGGCTATGGTAGGATGTAATAACCCGAAGGTTCGTCCTGACGCTGCACACATTGAACTGATGAAGAAACTGATTGCGAACGATATTATTCTGGTTGTTTCCGGCTGTTCTGCACAGGCTGCTGCCAAAGCTGGTCTGATGGATAAGAGAGCAAAAGATCTGTGCGGTGCTGGTCTGAAGCGTGTCTGCGAATTGGTAGATATTCCGCCTGTACTGCATATGGGATCTTGCGTAGATATCAGCCGTATGATGGTTTTGGCAGCTCGCATCGCGAAGGATTCTGGCTGGAACATTTCACAGATTCCGTTGGTAGGCTGTGCTCCAGAATGGATGTCAGAAAAAGCGGTATCTATCGGTAACTATGTTGTTGGTACCGGTATTGATACTTACCTCGGAGTTGAGCCTTATGCGTATGGTTCCGAGGAAGTTGACGGTCTGTTAAAAGGCGGTTTGACTGACTGGGTAGAGGCATGCTACACAGTAGAGCATGATATCGACAAGCTGGGCGATATGATGATTGAGAGAATCGAGGAGAAGAGAACAGCTCTGGGAATTTAATCCAGAGAAAACTCAAACTTCAGATGACTGATTATAATGAACTGAGAGGCGAACAATTATGAAAATTGCAGTAACCGGTAAAGGTGGAGTAGGTAAGACGACATTTGCAGCGACTTTGGCGCGACTGTACGCGGCTGAAGAAAAGCATGTGTTGGCAGCGGACGTAGATCCTGATGCAAATCTAGGCCTGGCTCTTGGATTTGATGAGGAGACTTTAGACAGTATTGTTCCGATCTCCAGAATGAGAAAGCTGGTAGAGGAGAGAACTCAGGCAAAGCCCGACAACAGCTTTTATCTGCTGAATCCGAAGGTAGATGATATTCCGGACACTTACGGAAAGACCTGTAATGGTGTGAAACTGTTAGTGCTGGGGACTGTGGAGACTGGCGGAGCTGGCTGTGTGTGTCCCGAGCATGTGATGCTCAAGAGAATCATCAATAATTTGGTTCTGCACCGGGATGACGTGGTGATTTTGGACATGGAAGCCGGGTTAGAGCATATGGGGCGAGGAACGACAGAGGGAATGGACCAGTTCATCGTGGTGATTGAGCCAGGAGCCAGGAGTGTTCAGACCTATAAGAATGTGAAACGCCTTGCCAGCGATTTGGGAGTGGCTCAGGTGCGCGTTGTAGCCAACAAAGTGCGCAATGCGGAGGATGAAGAGTTCATCCGGAATAAAATTCCAGCGGAAGATCTGCTGGGAATCATTCATTATAATACAGAGGTCATGGATGCGGATAGACAGGGGAAATCCCCTTATGATTTCAGTGAAACCGTAACGGATGAAATTAGAAAAATCAAAGAGAAGATAGATCGTCAGTGATCTTATATATTAGGAGGTATGACAGTGCTTTTATTTGATATCGTATTTAACGGAAATGACAGCATGTATGCAGAAGCAGAACAGGCAGTCAACGAAGCCATTGCGAAGTATGGAGAAGACAAGGCAGTTGGATTCCCGGATACCGCTTATACATTGGCTTGTTACTATGCGGAGACAGGTACTAAAATCACAAATTTGAAAGAGGCGAAAGAAGCTCTTACATATATTAAGAGCATTATGACCAGAGAGAGACGTCTTCATGACGGATTTATGTCTGGTGTAGCCACTGCTTTGTCAGCAGAGCTGATTGAGGCTATGAAATATATTGATGGTGCTCAGCCATATGAGGCTCCATATCTGGGTCACATGACAGATGCCCAGATTCGTGAGTTGGGTGTGCCGCTGGTAACCGGAGATATTCCAGGAATCGCAGTTATCATCAATGCAGCTCCGACGGTAGAAGAGGCTTGTGCCCTGGTTAAGAGCTATCAGTCTCAGGGTAACTTTGTCTGCTTAGTGGGTGGAATTATTGAGCAGTTGAAAGAAGCAAACTATAAGACCGGATTTAATGTACGTGTCTTCCCGGTTGGCGAGAATATTTCTTCTGTATGTCATGCAGTATCTGCTGCGTGCAGAACAGCTATGATTTTCGGTAATATTCAGCCAGGAGATAAGAAGGGACTTCAGGAGTACACCTTCAATCGTTTCCGTGCATTCGTAAATGCATTTGCTCCTTTGGATGAGAAGACGGTTGCCTGTGGTGCAGGAGCGATCTACTACGGCTTCCCGGTTGTGACCAACGATATGGATTACACACCATCTGTGCCGAAGAGCTTGATCAAGCAGCCGAAAGTGGAAGAGTTCAATGCTACTTCTCTGGAAGCACGTGACATTAAGATCAAGATCACCAATGTGGATATCCCAGTTGCTTTCGCATCTGCATTTGAGGGTGAGATTATCCGCCGTGGTGATATGCAGGTAGAGTTTGATGGTTCCCGTGTGGACTGTGCAGAGTTGGTACATACTTGTGAGATGACAGAGATCGAAGATCACAAGATCACTGTAGTGGGACCGGAAGTAGACGACATGGAGCTTGGAAGCAAGAATTCCATTGCCTATGTGGTGAAAGTTGCAGGAAAGAATATGCAGCCGGATTTCGAGCCGGTTATCGAGCGTAAATTCCACAACTACATCAACTGCATCGAGGGTGTATACCACACCGGACAGAGAGACATGCAGAGAATCCGTATCAGCAAAGATGCTTTTGCAGCTGGATTCAAGATCAAACATATCGGAGAGGTTCTGTACAGCCAGGTTAAGAATGAATTTGACGCGGTTGTAGATAAATGTGAAGTTGTGATCTACACAGATCCGGCTGAATGTACCAGAATTCGTCATGAAGTGGCGATTCCGATCTTTAACAAACGTGATGACCGTCTTGCTACTCTGACCGATGAGTCTGTAGACGTATACTATAGCTGTATTCTGTGTCAGGCATTCTCCCCATCCCATGTGTGTGTGGTTACACCAGAGCGTCTGGGACTGTGCGGAGCAGTGTCATGGCTGGATGCAAAGGCTACCCATCAGTTAGACCCGAACGGACCTTGCCAGGAGATTACCAAAGAGCGTGTCATTGACGAGGAGCTGGGTGCATATGAGGATGTCAATGAGGCAGTACAGAAATATTCTCAGGGAGCTTTGGAGAAGGTTACTCTGTACTCCATTATGCAGGACCCAATGACTTCTTGCGGATGCTTTGAGTGTATCTGTGGTATTGAGCCATTCTCCAACGGTGTGGTAATCGCAAACCGTGAGTATGCAGGCATGACTCCTCTGGGAATGACCTTCCCGGAGATGGCTTCTATGACTGGTGGTGGTGTTCAGACTCCAGGATTCATGGGACATGGAAAACACTTTATCGGATCTAAGAAGTTTATGAAGGCAGAGGGTGGTATTGAGCGTATTGTTTGGATGCCTAAAGAACTGAAGGAATTTGTCGCTGACAGACTGAACGCGACAGCAAAAGAGCTCTATGGAATTGATAACTTCACGGATATGATTGGCGATGAGACAGTTGCTGAAGATCCGGAGACTCTGGTAGCTTTCCTGACAGAAAAAGGACATCCAGCGCTTGGCCTGGAGCCAATGATGTAAAAAATAGATTTGCAGAGAATGTGCAGATGATTGCTTCTGCCAATAATACTGCGGCAATTATACACCAGTTTATCCGGGGAATCTATTCCCCGGATAAAAGGTGTGTTTTTGCATACTTTAGTATGTAGAATAGTCTGCGATGTGTAGACGTTCTGCATAGCTGAGTATATGGAAAAAGCTGTCGATGATGGATTTTTCGTATACCTAAGGTATGTAGGGCTGATCGCGTATTTAAAGTCGCACCTTTAAGACGGCGGTTTGCCTGCATAGATTATGAAATGGGAGATGTAAAGGAATGTTAATCAACAGAATCTTCAATGGAAATGACGTAGTTTTTGGATTAACAGAAAATGTTGTGAACGGCGCGGTGGAGCAGCATGGTGCAGACAAGGCAGTGGGATTTCCGCATACGGCTTATTGTCTGCCTTGTTATTATGCAGTTACAGGCGTGAAAATTAAAACGCTTGGAGAGCTGCAAGAAGCTCTGAAAGTTGTCAAATCTCTGATGACCAGAGAACATGAGCTGGAAGACGCATTGATGTCGGGTGTTGCAACGGCTCTGTGTGCGGAGTTTATTGAGGCATTGAAATACCTGGATGGCGCGCAGCCATATGAAGAACCCTGCTATGGCCATTTGGCGGATTCTATTATCCGTGAGATGGGTGTTCCGTTGGTAACCGGGGACATTCCGGGAGTGGCGGTAATCTTAGGAGCAGCTCCGACAGCCCAGGAAGGTGTGGAGCTGATTAAGAGCTATCAGAAACAGGGCATTTTAGTTACTTTGGTCGGAGGAATTATAGATCAAGCCAGGGATCTTGGGTTAAAGATGGGATACAATGTTAGAATTGTGCCTTTGGGGTATGATGTGACATCTGTGATCCACGTAGTATCTGTAGCGCTGCGTGCGGCTTTAATATTCGGCAATGTGCAGCCTGGGGATGCAGGGGCGCTGATTGAGTATACCTCGCAGAGAGTACCAGCATTTGTCAATGCTTTTAAGCCTGTTGATGATGTGATTCTGGCTGCAGGGGCAGGAGCGATCAAATTGGGATTCCCTGTGATATCCAATGAAGATGAAAATATCGTGGAAGTGCCGGGAGCGTTGATTGCGGAATCAGAGGTTTCGAGTTTTAACAAGGTATCCTTAGAAGCTAGAAATATCAAGATTAAGATTACACAGATTGATATTCCGGTGGCATTTGCTTCTGCGTTTGAAGGCGAGATTATTCGTCGCGGAGATATGCAGGTAGAATTTGACGGCTCCCGTGTAGACTGCTGCGAGTTGGTTCAGACAAAAGAGATGGATGAGATTGAAGACCACAAAATCGAGCTCATCGGTCCAGATGTGGATGCATTTGAAGTGGGCAGCAAACATAGTCTGGCCTATGTAGTGGAAGTAGCAGGAAGAAAGATGCAGTCAGATTTTGAATCTGTCATTGAGAGAAAATTCCACAATTATATTAATTGTATCGAAGGTGTTTATCATACCGGACAAAGAGATATGTTCCGGATTCGAATCAGTAAGGAAGCTTATGAGGCAGGATTCCGTGCAAAACATATCGGAGAGGTACTTTACGCACAGGTGATGAATGAATTTGAAGCTGTCGTGGATAAGTGCCAGGTGAAAATTTATACAGATCCGGCTGAGTGTACCCGCATTCGTCATGAGGTGGCCGTGCCCACTTTCAATAAGAGAGATGCCAGACTGGACTCTCTGACGGATGAATCCGTGGATGTGTACTATAGCTGTATTTTGTGTCAGGCATTTTCTCCTTCTCATGTCTGCGTAGTGACACCGGAGAGACTAGGGCTGTGTGGCGCGGTATCATGGCTGGACGCGAAGGCGACGAACGAACTGGACCCCAACGGTCCATGCCAGGTTATCACGAAAGAACGTCCGATTGATGAGAATCTGGGTGCGTATGAGGATGTCAATGAGGCAGTTCAGAAATATTCTCAAGGCGCACTAGAGAAGGTTACTTTATACTCCATTATGCAGGATCCTATGACTTCCTGCGGATGCTTTGAGTGTATCTGTGGTATTGAGCCATTTTCCAACGGTGTGGTGATTGCCAATAGAGAGTATGCGGGGATGACACCTCTGGGAATGACTTTCCCGGAAATGGCTTCCATGACCGGTGGCGGAGTCCAGACTCCAGGTTTTATGGGACATGGAAAACATTTTATTGCCTCAAAGAAATTTATGAAAGCGGAAGGCGGTATTGAGAGAATTGTGTGGATGCCCAAAGAGTTGAAAGAGACGGTTGCGGACCGCTTGAATAAGACAGCGAAAGAGCTCTATGGCATTGACAATTTCACCGATATAGTAGGGGATGAGACTGTAGCGACAGACCCAGAAACGCTCGTTGCATTTTTAACGGAACATAATCATCCCGCCTTGTCAATGGAACCTATGATGTAGTATAATTGTTGTAACTAGGGGTATGCTTTGTCCAGGTGTATCCCATACATAATATTTTATAAGGAGGCTAACGAGAGATGCCGTTTAATCAGAAACCACATAAGTTTAATGCAAAGATTAACACTGTTACCATCGGAAGCGGAGACAAGACAGTTACTCTGGGTGGAGAAAGTACATTTCCGTTTTATACTTTCGATGCTCCTACGGAGAACGCGCCAAAAGTAGGCGTTGAGATTTCTGATATGGGAATGGAAGGTATGTGCGATGGTATCAAAGCTTACTATGAAGGTGCCAGCACGATGGCTGAGATTGCCAAAAAAGCAGTAGAGATGGAAGGAGCAGACTTCCTGGTTCTGTCTTTGGAAGGCGGAGATCCAAACGGAGCAGACAAGTCCATAGATGAGCTGATCGAAGTGGTAAAAGAAGTAGCAAACGCTGTGGACGCTCCACTGGTGGTAGAAGGATGTAAGAATGTTGAGAAAGATGCTGAACTTCTTCCGAAGGTGGCAGATGTTCTTCAGGGAAGAAATGTGCTTCTGCTTTCTGAGAAAGAGGAGAACTACAAAGCGATCGGAGCGGCAGCGGGACTGGCTTATGACCAGATCGTCGGCGCTGAGTCAGCAGTAGATATCAACCTTGCAAAACAGTTGAATGTAGTTACCACACAGTTGGGTGTAAAACCAGAGAAGATCGTGATGAACGTAGGTTCCGCGACAGCAGGATACGGATATGAGTACGTGGTATCCACCATGGACCGTATCAAAGGTGCTGCGTTGTCCCAGAACGATGCAATGCTCCAGATGCCTATTATCACACCGGTTTCTTCAGAGACATATGGCGTAAAAGAAGCAATGGCTTCTGAAGCGGATATGCCGGAATGGGGAGCTCAGGATGACCGTGCAGTATGCATGGAAGTAATCACAGCAGCAGCAGACCTGGCAGCAGGTTCTGATGCAGTGATTCTGAGACATCCTCAGTCTGTAAAAACCATTGCAGCAATGATCAAAGCACTTGCGTAATAGAGAAGATAATAGGAGGATAGAGTTATGGCACTGAATGGTATTCAGATTTTTAAAATGACCCCGAAGAAAAACTGTAAGGAGTGCGGATGCCCTACTTGTATGGCTTTTTCCATGAAAGTGGCTCAGGGTGCAATGGATATTTCCGCTTGTCCGCATATGTCTCAGGATGCGTTGGATGCGCTGTCTGAGGCGACTGCTCCGCCAATGAAGACAATTAAAATCGGAGTTGGCGACAATGAGTACAGCCTGGGCGGAGAGACTGTTCTGTTCAGACATGAGAAGACTTTTGTGAGCAAGACCAGATATGCAGTTGCTCTTTGCACAGATATGGATGACGCAGCTGTGGAAGCAAAACTGGCTGAGATTCCGAAGGTTGATTACGAGCGTATCGGCGAGAGAATGCATGTAGAACTGATCTACGTGAACTGCGGTGAAGGTGCAGATGCTGCGAAATATACTGCATTAGTAGAGAAAGCAGCTGCATTGGGAAGAACTTTGGTTCTGGGATGTGAAGACCCTGAGATTGCCAAAGCAGCTTTGGCTGTATGCAAAGACAGCAAACCGGTGTTAAACGGTGCAAATGCTTCCAACTATGAGGCGATGAATGCAGTTGCCACTGAGGCAGGCGTTGTGTTGGGTGTTTCCGGCAAAGATTTGAATGAGCTGTATGACACAGTAGCAGCACTGGAGAAAGCTGGAAATAAGAACCTGGTATTGGATGTAACTGGAGAGAATGCTAAGGATACTTTTGCGAACGCAGTACTGGTAAGACGTGCTGCTATCCAGGATGGAGACAGAACTTTTGGTTATCCATCTATTGTAAATCTGGTTAAGATTGCTAGAGGAGATAAGTTTGCACAGGCAGCGCTGGCATCTATGTTTACTATGAAATATGGTTCTGTCATTGTGATGGAAGAGATGACCTACGCAGAGGCGCTTGCGCTGTTTGGCTTGCGTCAGAATGTATTTACCGATCCTCAGAAGCCAATGAAGGTAGAGCCTGGTATTTATCCAATCAACGGAGCAGATGAGAATTCTCTGGTTCTGACAACGGTTGACTTTGCTTTGACTTACTTCGTTGTTTCCGGTGAGCTGGAGCGTTCCGGCGTACCGTGTAACCTGACTGTCAGCGATGCAGGCGGACTGTCTGTTCTGACATCCTGGGCAGCCGGCAAGTTCTCTGGAGGCACAATAGCGAAATTTATCCAGGAAGAAGTAGAGCCTAAGGTGAAATGCAGAAAACTGGTGATTCCAGGAAAAGTGGCAGTTCTGAAGGGGGATATCGAGGCAAAGCTTCCAGGCTGGGAAGTAATTGTTGGACCGAGAGAAGCCGTGCAGTTAGTCAAGTTTTTGAAGGATATGCAGGCTTAATCGAATAAAAACTAAGAAATGTAAAGGAGAACGAGTATGGCAAAATTTGTAGTAATTGGGGAGAGACTTTCAGCGACAGCACCTGCTGTAAATAAGGCGTTTACCGAGAGAGATCCAGAACCAATCCTCTTAAGAGCAAAACAGCAGCTTGACGCAGGCGCTACATATCTGGATGTAAATATCGGACCGGCTGAGAATGACGGAGAAGATCTGATGAAATGGGCAGTACAGCTCCTTCAGAGCAATTTTGACAACGTTCCGCTGGCATTGGATACTGCCAATGCAGCTGCGATTGAGGCAGGTATTTCCGTATACAATCGTGATAAAGGAAAACCGATTGTTAACTCCGCGGATGCGTCAGGAAGAATTCAGTATGTGGACTTGGCGGCTGCAAATGACGCTATTGTCATCGCTCTTTGCAACGGCGAGGGAATCGCGAAAGACAATGACGAACGTATGATGTATATGCAGACGTTGATGGAGCGCGGAATGGAGCATGGAATGGACGTGGAGAATGATATGTGGTTTGACCCGCTATTCCTGGTTACCAAGGGAATGCAGGACAAGCAGATGGAGATTCTCGAGTTCATCAAAATGATCTCTGATATGGGCATGAAGAGTACCGGTGGTCTTTCCAATAATTCCAACGGTATGCCGAAACATATTCGTCCGATTATGGACGCTGCGATGATTGCCATGGCTATGATGCAGGGCTTGACTTCTGCAATCGTAAATCCGAATGACCTGCGTCTGATGGAGACTGTTAAGTCTTGTGATATCATCAAGAATAATAATCTGTACGCAGATTCTTATCTGGAGATCTAATAAAAATTTGTTTATTTAAAATGAATTGTGTTCAAGCGTAAGAAAGTCCCTTGTCTGTTTTTTTCAGGCAGGGGATTTTTTGTAATAGGAAAGATCTTGTCATGGTGAATCGTGAAAGCTCTTTCCTATTACAAAAACGCTCCGCTAAGGATGCGCACGCCGCAATAAGGAATTTCACCGCGAGGCGGTGTTGCGGCGGCGCGCAAAATGGGACGCGCCCCC
>ENA-ORTH01000223-ORTH01000223.1-human-gut-metagenome-genome-assembly--contig:-NODE-223-length-72523-cov-24.293978_pt1 | contig 72523 bp, 72 predicted proteins | sample MGYA00241914_ERZ509192 | MGnify/ENA primary metagenome ERZ509192 (study PRJEB26280, sample SAMEA2338826) | human gut metagenome | biome: human gut; feature: human-associated habitat; material: faeces...
GACGCATTCACCCACGCCCATATTAAAATATGGACGTGGTACTCTGCTTAGATTTATAGAATACAGCATAAACTTGCCAGCGCTGCTACAACCCAAGTTTTTGTTAATGTATGATGCTCTGTCTTCATTATCTTCTTATTTGTCCTCTCTTGTATAGTACTTTATTTGTATTAATTCTATCATATTTTCATATCTTATCCAATCCATACATTATTGATATTTTTGTAATGATAACAAAAGACTCAGAAGTCCACGGCTCCTGAGTCCTTTAACATAATTATCATATATCTATTGCATTACTGCATTCCGTTTGCTGTTTTATATTTATATAGCATTTCGGCATGATTCTGTTCTTCTACCTGAATGTCAGCCATTAACTTTCTAAGATCACTATCCCCAAACATAAATACATTTGTATTATACTCTCCGGAAACCAATTTCTCTGTTCCAATTGCATCAGTTGCAAGAAATGCATCATGCATCTTATCTTCGGACTGGCTCGCTGCTGTATAGATTGCTCTTGGTTCATAATTTCTTCCATCACTGTCATTGCAATCACTTGATGGTACTGTTCCATCTAAGACCTGTGTGAGTGAATCGTAATGTGTCTGCTCTTTTTTGTGTAACTGTTCAAAAAGATTTTTAAGTTCTGGATCGATCGCCTGCTGTGCATATTTTTGATACTTTTCTATGCAGCTTTTCTCCTGTGTTCTTAGGTTTTCAATTGCTGTTCTTTCTGTCTCTTTTAATACCATGATATGAGTTCCTTTCTACTTTGGAAATTTTTATGATGGTATTATCTGCTGTTTGATGCATTTCTATGCAACGAATGGCGAAAATTTAACATTCAATTACATTGAAATTCCATCGTACCATCCGTCTGTAATTCTGCTTGATCGGATAAGTAAAATTCCAAAGTCATAATATTTTTTTCATTCAATTCCAGTTTTTTCACTTGATACTTTACCATTTCACTCACAGAAAATTTACCATCTTCTTTATAGATCGTTGTCAAAATTCCTTCTGTCTTTCCATTGTTGCTTTGTAATCGGATATTTGCAAATCCTCCGGAACTATTTTGCTGTAACAATGTTATCGTTGTTGGTTTTCCAGCTTTTGTTTTTTCATAAAATGTTTTCAATTTCTCACCATGACTTGTCTTGGATGGTTTGAATTTTACTGGTGCATTTTTTGTACTATGTTTTTCTTCCCCAATCTGGGCAACAGGATAACCTTTGGATGTTAATGTATCATATAATGTTTGTAAGTCTTTTTTTGTAACTTTATTCTCATTGATTTTTATGTTTTGACAAATGTCTGAAATTTGCTTAACTTCTTTTTGTGCCTGAGCTTTTTCTCGCTTTGTTATCACCAATGGTTCCCACTTTTTTGTCTTATGATCTGTTTGTTTTGTTGTTTCTTTTATATTTGATGATCTACATGCTGTAAGTGTTATGACACTTGCGAGTAACAAAATAGCTAGCATTAATCTACTACATATATTCTTCGGATATTTTCTTTGCTTTTCTAACCACATATTCTTCTGCCCTTTTAAAATTCTTATGAATAATCCCATATTTCATACCCCCTGTCGACGTGCGGAATCATATACGGGTATCATATTCTTTTCAAGTATATTATAAAACATCTCTTTTGAATTACCTTTTCGATATAATTCTTGTCCTGCCCAGATAGATTCTCATATCATCATAAATCATTTGATACATCAGATATTGATTTTGTGCAAAATTCTGAAAAAACGGATTCCATTTTGGTAATCGATTACTCTTGGATGAATTTAGTGATGCATCCATCGGCATCAGATTCCAAAGTTCATCATTCATAACAAATGACCATGGAATAAAATGATCAATATCGTATTTTCCTTCCATAGGTTGTCCAGTAAAGACATCTCTGATTTCTTGAACTTCCATGATATCTTGCCAGAGATCTCTTACTTTTTTGAGTTTTCGTACCTTTTCTTCTGTTGGGGTTAATTTATATACCAGACCGGGAACTTCTGGATTATTGTTCTGCAGCCACTTTACTTTTTCGTATTGAATCCACCCCAAAATATTGACTGTATGATCGCTTCCAGCCAATAAAATTTATAGCAATAGGATGGACTTTTCATCATTTTAGAAAATCCATCGATATTTAGATTGTTATAATATTTTGGCTCAATTTCTAGGATGTTTTTCCCTTGCAAATCAGGATATTCAACCATCGTTCATCACCTCGTCCTTCTCTGACATCACCTGTTGTCCATATTTCTTTGATCTGTAATGGAGGGATCTGCAAGATAAATTCTTTCAATGAATCTTCTGTAAAATCCGTAAAATAACGCCCATTTCTCTCCCCTTCGAATTCACCATACTTAAATGATGTATAAATGATTCCATTTTCTTTTAATGCTTTGTTCATCTTATGAAATACAAGAAAAAGATCATTTTTTGATAAATGAAGGATTGATGCACATGCCCAGATTCCATCATAAATATTCTGGTCATTTAATTCTTCAAACAACATTTGTTTTACTTTGATTCCTGTATATTTTGAGGCTTCCTTACAAATCTCTTCGGATCCGTCAATCGCCGATACATTATAGTTTCGCTTTAGAAAATATTTTGTATCACGACCAGAACCGCACCCAAAATCTAAGATGAATGCGCCCGATGGAAGATAAGATAAAAATTTATTTTGTATGTTTGTAAAATCTACGGATCTTGTTGTTTGTATGAATGATTTAGTGTATTTGTTATAATAATTTATGGTTTTGTTGTTCATTGGAAGCCTCTCTTAAGTACATTCTAATAACCATTTGACAGCTTTCGCTAATCTCTTTTGGGCATCAGCAAAATGCCCGCCGCTGTTAAATTCTAATGTTGTATGCTTTACCTTAGGATCATTGCGCAAAATTTGTTCCTGTGTTCTAGTTCGATCTCCAACTCTTGCCATGACCGGATTCTTTGTTTTTTCTTCTTTTCCTCCAAGGCTTAAGTAGATATTGCTTTCATGCTTTATTTGATGATGCAACACATATTCATCCCATTGTTCGAACCATAAAGAACCGGAGCAGCTTGCAATTGCTGAGAAGATATCCGTTTCATATGCTGTCCATAAAGCAAACAATCCTGCAAGGGAATATCCGATCAGATAAATTTCTCTGTCTACCCCGTAATCTGCTTTTAATTTCGGAATCAAATCATTCATTAACCATTGTAAAGTCTTTGGACCATTTCCTTTGAAATCATCATCTCCGAAGGCAGCAGGTGACTTCCATGGAGAAAAATCACCATTCCAATCTTTTACCTGAAATGCACAGAAAAGAAAATCCTGATCATTGACTGTCTCCATCAGACAATCCCACATATGTGCTATTTCATTTCCACGATGAGGGTACATTCCCCATAAAATGATCGGACCACCGGAACCATTTTGCTCTATATAACATGCTTTCTGTCTTATCTGTAATTTCTGCATAAATACATTCATCTCCATAAGTTTTTCTGCTTTTAATGGATTTATTTTCATGAATTTTGGCTTATTTCCTAGTTGTAGAATCTTCCAGTTCTTCTAACGCGTCCATATAATTATCCATCCATTCCATCTGCCATTGTCTGGGGTCTGTTTCTGATATCTGGCTTAACGGATCGATTTCGTCAAACATTCCAAGATTCTCTGCCATATCTAGCGGAAACAAAGTTTCATCTGGACCGATTATTACCTGATCTCCAATCCCTAGATTCCTGTCATAAGCTGTTAATTCTTCCATTGAAATCTCTTCTGGTTCATCCATAGAATCTCCTTTTACATAAAAAGTTAACATTGGAATTTCTGCTTCTTCTGCTTCTATTTTTATGATCGTATAAATTGGTATTTCATTCATTGTTTGTAATTCAATCATATCACAATCCCCTTGCAATGATCAATTTCATGCTGTATGATCTGTGCTGTCCATCCAGAATATTTTCCATGCTGTTTTTTAAAATCCTGGTCCAGATAATCTACTTCTATCTCCTTATATCTCTTACAAGGTCTCACTCCATCCAAAGATAAACATCCTTCTTCTGTCTCAAATACGCCTGATTTCTTTGTGATCTTTGGATTGATCATTGCAAACTGAAATGGTCCAACTGCTACTACGATAATGTTCTTTTTAACGCCGATCATATTTGCTGCCATTCCAACACAATGATCCAAATTAGCTCTTAGTGTGTCTAACAGATCAACTACTACCTGCTGATCTGCTTTTGTTGCATCTGTTGATTTCTGTGCTAGAAACAATGGATCTTTCATTATATCTTTTATCATTTTATTTTAACTCCTTTATTTCCTTTAAAAATTCTTCTGTAGAAATATATAAATTTTCTAATATTGGTATCAAATATTTAGATGGCCTGAGTATGTCTACTGCACAATCTCAAAAATCATAATGCGTTCTCTCTCACTATTTCCACCAAACAAATCGGAACAATCAATTTCATCGGTAAACATCATCTCATCCACCGTCATCAGATATGTGAGATATTCGTCTGATGGATAATAGAAGAAACATAAAATCTGTCTTGGATGTTCATAGTATGATTCCATGATCCTTGCCATCACTTTTCTCAAAATCTCTACGGAAAATGGATTAAAAAAATAGATGCGGTCTATCTGTTCTGGGAGTTGAAATTCTTCTGCATTCGCTAATGAAAATGATACCCTCTCTTTCGATACGGCTTCTTTCTTATTTTCCATTACTTTCTCATAAATGCGTTCGTCATATTCAACTCCGAGGCAACGGCATCTTGTCTGGTAGGATAAGAAAAAGTCTACCCTTCCTTTACCACAGCCATAATCTAAGAGCATATTGTTCTTCCTTATAAGTCCTGTATTTGCTAATCGTTGCAGTACAGAATATGGAGTTGGTTCGTATGGATAGCGGTATTGATCGGATTGAGAGTCGTCTCTGCCCATGGTTTTGATGTGCAATAGTTTGTCCCATTTGTTGTCTTGTGTATCGTTCATAAATTGATCTTCCTGCCTTCCTGTTTCAATTATTGCAACAATCTAAAAGACTCAGAAGTCCATGGTCCCTGAGTCTTTTAGAAAATACATTTTTAAATCCAATTGCAGTCTCCACCCGTGATAGCAAGGCTTAGTAAAGCATCCATCTTTTCGACTTCTTCTTCACCCTCGATTTTCTGAAGTAACTGCGCGGTATCTAAAATATCTTCCATACTTTCATCTGGTCCAATCTCATAGTCAATCTCTGCCTCACAGTCTGGACATGGAATCTTCTCCATCGTCTGTAATGAGAGGAATCTATTCCCACATTTTTTGCATTCATAATATCCGCATTTTTTTGTTCCATCTGGTACATAATACATTGTTCCTATCTCCTTTTTTGCTTTATTATCACATATTATACATCTAATCTGGTCTGTTGTCTTAGTTTTTTTGTGAGATCACAAGCCCAATAAGGATTAATACAGTTCCAATGATAGAAATCACTGTTATTTTTTCATGTAAGATCAACACTGAAAGTATTACGGTTATAACAGGGGATACGTAAATATAGATACTTGTCTTGATTGCGCCAATCCATTTTGTCGAAAGATTCCATAACAAAAATTATAATACATTCTTTCTCACTATTTCCACCGAATTTCTTGAAAAATAGAATATTCATGCTAAAATAAATGATTGAATTATGAAATCATTATAAATGAAACAATCATCAAAGAAGGTAGTATTATGAAATCAAAACTTAAAAATTTTTCCTTACTTACAATCAGCACACTCATTATGGCTGTCGGAATTTACTTCTTTAAATTTGCAAACAATTTCACATTTGGTGGTATCACAGGTATTGCCGTTTTAGTTGCAAAATTCCTTCCTATTTCTGCCAGTGATTTTTCTTTTGTTGTGAATATTTTATTGCTGATCATTGGATGGATCGTCTTAGGTAAAAGCTTTGCTGAAAAAACAGCTTACAGCACGATTCTTTTATCTATAAGTTTATCTCTTTTAGAGCGAATTTATCCTATGAGTCATCCACTTACCAATGAGCCATTATTAGAGTTGATCTTTGCAATCTTATTGCCAGCGCTTGGTTCAGCAATCTTATTTAATATTGGAGCTTCTAGTGGTGGTACAGACGTTATCGCTATGATTCTTAAAAAATATACAAGTGTAGATATCGGAAAGGGCTTAATGATCTCTGATCTTATCTTTACTCTCGCAGGATTCCTAGTGTTTAACGTCAAAACAGGACTTTATTCTTTGTTTGGTCTGATCATGCGTTCTGCGTTGATCGATAACTTTATTGAAAGTTTTAACCGTTCTAAATACTTTCATGTTGTAACTTCTAATGCAACATGCATTTGTGATTTTATCCAAAATGATCTACAGCGCGGAGCAACCATTGTAAATGCGACCGGAGCCTTTACAGGGGATGATAAATATATTATCCTGACGGTTCTTAGTCCTTCACAGGCAGTGAAACTTCGAAACTTTATCAAAGAACAAGATCCAAAAGCTTTTCTTTTAGTTTCTAATACAAGTGAGATTATCGGAAAAGGCTTCCATTCTGTCTAGGATGGACAGCCTTTTCTCTGCTTTCTTCTGGTACATAATACATTGTTCCTATCTCCTCGTATAATATCTTTTATTGGATTTATTTTACAAAATATTTTTCTTAAATTATCACATACTAAGAAACGAGGAGGTTTCAATGCATGAATAATAAGAAGAAACGAGAACTTACAAACGAAGAAATTGATGAAAATATCTTCGGAATGTGCAATATCTGTTCTACCACGGATTGTACTGGATTGATCCAGGTTGTTCCAAGAACAGAAGCCGAGCTTGAATCTTACGAAGAATTGTACCCCTTCCGACCACCGTTTTTACCTCGTGATGATGATTAAGTCATCATCCGTTTTCTCCTGTAACAAGATCTTATGGCCTGTTATGACTATAAGGTCTTGTTTCAATGTCCACTTTCTCTTCTAATTAGTCTGACAAAAAATATTATCTCTTATTGATTCTAACATAATTGTTTGTGGTGTAGCATCATAATTTTCATCCATCCAAGCTACAGACTCGTCGTCCAAATAATCCATGAAATCAATATATGTATTCTCATCATCCATTTCGAAAATTCCTTCTTTCTCAAAGCTCAAAACTCTATGAATCAGCTTATTATCAGGATACGTCTTTTTAAGAAATTCAATTTGCTCTTTTTTTAGTTTAAATTTTATCATACTTATCACTTCTTCCTTTTAAAATTTCTCAAATAATCAATTCCACTTTTTCCAAACATCTGGTTGATATCCTAGTGTTGATTGCTTTCCATTTCGAACAACTGGTGTCTTGATGACTTGTGGATTTTCTAATACTTTTTCAAGTTTATCTTCATTGGCAATATATTTGATCAGTGCAAGCAAGTTCTGATCTTTGCCTTCCCAATTGATCATATGATCTAAACCACCATTTGCCTGAGCTACTGAATTGAATTCGCCTTTGCTCATGCCTTTTTTCTTCATATCAACAAACTGATATTTGATTCCACGTTCTTTGAAAAAACGTTCTGCTTTCTTTGTTTCGTTGCATTTTTTTGTTCCAAATATTTGTATGTTCATGCTGGTTTAAAATCCTCCATTTAGATATGCTCTAGTTTCTTTATCTCATTCATCATTAAGCGCTACAGCCTGCATTTTGCAACTTTTTGACTTCATCTTTGTATTCAGATTTCACAAGGTTTCAACTCAGGAATGCTTAAGTTACAAAACAGCTTTCTCATCTAATCAGCTTTTATTACACCAGTAAAATGTGATTCAACAATTCTATCCATCTGTGCTGCAATCTCTACAAATGGCAAATTCAGATCAAGTGTCTTAACACTTATTTGACTGCCATGCATCTGATACACATTATCAGGCTAGATTTCTTCTTCCGTCTTGGCATAAAGAAGCATTCCTGAAACTGTATTATCTTCTTCTCCAAATTGATAGCTTCGATTTTTTACATAGGTAAAAATCTGATACAAATTGTTTGAATGAAGCGTATGTTTATCAAAATGGACCTGTGTAGTGTGATTGTAATATTTCGCATCAATGATAAGCACTGTATTGCCACGTTGCAAGTGAATATCAGTTTGCATAACCGGCAGCATCGTTCCAACACCATCATCTAGTGCCCACGGAATCTGCGATGCACTAACAGGCAATTCTGGATAATGTCTGCTGTAATATTCCAGAATAAATTTTTCATACAGCCTGCACATACGCTGCTCGTCTACAAAGGATGCTTAATCTATAGTTACCTGCATCTGTTGTGATCAACATTCCTTCAATCATCAACTGACAAATACTAACTAACATTCTATATGTTTGATTATTACGCTGAAAACGAATCGATGACCATTTAATTTCTGTCGGTTCTATAGAATCTACATTCGAAAAATACAACATTTTCTTCTTCAGATCATCTTTGTATTTTGCTTTTACTTTGCCGTTTCGCAAAAGAAGCATGACTGTTGTTTTCAAGATTTGATTCAACGTGTTATTTTCTGAAAGCTCATCAAAATCACAGGTAAGTACTTGTTTATGCAACAGTTTATTTTTAATTGTACCTGGCATATTTATTTTACCACGCATAACCGTCAGCTCTTCCTGATGACTTATATATTCTCTGTAAAGTCCCTGCTTCAACTGCAGCCCTATGCCCTTGGCTAGGATTGCAGCCAGCAGATTATACATCTCATCAAAAGACTCTGCTGCAACATCATCATATGTCTCTTGCTTCAGTGTCTGAAAAGCATAGGAAAGCATATGGTAAATATTATTGATCAGAATACTCTTGTCCTTTGTCATTGAAATACCCCATGCAAAATATTTTCCCAACACTGTAGTTTATCTGTATCATCGAACCAATACTCTGCTAACATTGGCAGTATATCAAAATCAATTACATCTTGCATCCACTCATTCGTACATTCCTTCGTATTGCAAAAATAACTATGTCCAATACAGAATCCTTTCCCTAGAGATTTGTCGTTTGCAATTTCTCTGTTTAGTTCCTTAATACGGTCAATCAACGTATTAAATGTATCATTTGCAAATGCTTCTTGATATTTAATAAATCCTTCCGAATCAAACCCAGGTTCCATATCAAAGAAGCCAAATCGGCGGCGAAGTGCATAATCAATCATTGCCAAACTTCTATCAGCAGTGTTCATCATACCAATGATATGTAGACGTTTTGGAATGGTAATGTATCTAACCAATATTCATACTGATTTTTATTTCTAAGTTTAAAGTTTATCATATTTATCTCTTCTTCCCTTAGCCTTCTCAACAGGATATTTTCGCTCATTGATCTTAATCTTCTCTTGTACAATTTCATCTAAATCAAGTTCACAAGCATCTGCCATCAATACACAATAATTCACTACATCTGCTAATTCCTCCTTGATTTTATCCTGTTTTCCTTCATTTGACACATCTGCACCGCTCCATTGAAATACTTCAAGAAGTTCAGCTGCTTCCAGCGAAATTGATATTGCAAGATCTTTCGGATTATGAAATTGTTTCCAATCCCTGTCATCTCTAAATTTTAAAATTTTATTTATCGTCTCTTCTCGCATCTTAATTCTCCACTTCTATGTACTGGCTCAAATATTCTCTTAGATCATCATCACATACATAAAGAAACGTTCCTTTAATGCCTCTTGTCATTAACACATAATAGATATTTTTAATATATTCTAATAATTGTTCATATGTTGTTGACCGTTTACCATTTTGATCAAAATATAACTCTTTACGAATAATGATCTGTTTCGTATTTTTATCGTATCCTATATCTTTACCTAAGATAACAAAAGCATAATTTAAATCATACCCTTGTATCGAATGAATACATCCAACTTCATCAATCGCCTCCGGTGTATGCACCCATCCTTCTGTACAATGATTCCACTTGCGCTTGATTCCTTGAATTTCGATGTCTTTTTTCGTTTGATCTTTTTTACTGATCCATGGCCAGGCATATCCTGCAACCATTCTGGATAATCCTACTTCTGTTTCTTTTCGATACATATCCTTTTCAAATTTTGAAAAATCAAGATATATTTTAAGATCATATTTATCCGATTTATATTTTCCAGTACATGATTCTTCAAATATACTTTTCACAAAATCTATATATGCATTTCCACCTTGTACTCTCATCTGTGTTAATAATGTAAAATAAGAAGTCATACGTTTTTCCAATGAAGTCTGCATCTTTTGGTCAAATCGCTGATAATCTATTCCTGATGGACCTACTACCTGCATTGCATCATAGAATAAAATAGTACAATCTGATTGTTTTATAATCCAATCTAATTCATCGGCTTCTGTCGTCAATCCAAGTTTTTCACAATTTTTCTTAAACGAACCCATATAAGATATATTTTTATACTGATGCAAACGATGTGCTTCATCCACCAATAATATATCATATTTTTTCTTTGTAATATCTGATGGCGATAATACCTGTGATGGTCTTAATCCATAAATACTTTTGAAAATAATTTTCATAGTTTTTCTAAGAGATGTCTGTGGAACAACAAATCCTATTTGCTTGTTTTGAAATTCTTCACAGTCCGTTAGATATTTCATTAAGTAAACTGCTACTATCGTTTTTCCACTTCCTGGCATTCCATTTATTACAATTCGATTTGTATCCTCTTCCCTGATCCTCTGAATAATTGTTTCTACTGCATTTCGCTGATTGTCATTTAATTCTTTATACGGGGAATATTTAAATAAATCAGAGTTTTCAATCTCTTCTAAAGAATGTTTTACCAATTTCTCCCTTTGCAGTTTTCTCCAAAGTAATTCAAATTTCTTATCATATTCCTGTTTTTTATAATATTGTTTATCGGCAATTCCAGAATTTTTATTTGTCACTTGAAAAAGCTCGTCCGCAACAATATATTGTATTAATTTTGATTCATAGTCAAATGTTACTGACTGATTAAATATTTTGGAATAAATAAAATGAACTTTGTCAAAAATCTTTTTTTCTACATTTGAACTATGTTGTGTCATCCTTGTTTTGACATGATTTGACTCTCCAATATATATTTGTTTTCCATTTTCAAGAAGATATAACATTGGCCAATTATCAAGATATTCTTCATTGCCATAGATATTATTTTTAAAGTCGCCTTCTATAATTTTGAACATTGTTATTCCTCATTTTGTACTCTAATTTAAAGATTATCCTTATCTATCAAAAGCTGAACTGAATCATTGTTTAATCTATTCACTATATCTATATTTTCAGTAAATAATCTGATAGATTTTGTAAGGTTCCCGAAAACTATAATGGTCTCACATATTTTTAAATATGTTTATCTATAAAAAGAGAAAACATTTTTATCTAACACCAGTTTACAACTTTATAAATGACAGACTTGTTGACAAATCAACTGTTTTAAAGCCTTTATCATAGTCTCTGATTTTATATGTGTTTCGATATTTTTCACGAAAGTGGCAAAAAATATCTGTTTACGGATTTCCTGACTTAATTCAAAACGAAACTCCTGTACACTTTTTGTACGGTATTTAGAAAAATATTTATCCTGATAAGGCAGGATCTTCATAGCACAGTAACTGATATTAATCAGGTTTACCAGCATTTCTATTCCCTTGCGACTCCGTACCATATAGTCGCAAAAAGACCAGAACGTTTTCTGGTCATAGTAGCCGATTTCGATCTTCCATCGAAAGGCATATAGTAACAGCGGAATATAGTTTACTGGATCATGATCTGTCTGGTCAGAAGATAAGTGTTCCTCCTCCGTACAAAATACCTTCAGATCTTCTGAAAAGATTGTGCTGAAAAACAGACGTTTTGTGCCGTTTCCTTTTTCAGTATCCGTGACATAAGCAAGAACTTCCCGGTCGCCAAAGATCTTTGTGAAAACCCGGCGGACACCAGTATAATAATCACCGATCTTTTCCTTGGAAAAAGTAAAATCTGTTTCAACGCAAAGCCGTTTTCCGTGCTTGGCAGGACGTCCTCTGCGCCCAGTCCGTGCAGGAGCGAGATCATACATGACAGAATCAATCCTTGCATTGCCAATGAGATCAAGGTTTGGATATTCATCAATAATAGAGACCAGATTTTTCTTTGTATACCAGCTGTCACAGAGAATAATGACATGTTCTTTGCTGAGGAATTCAGGCATGACCTGACGGATCATGGAAGTTTTGGAAGATTCTACGCTTATTTCCATTGTCATTAAACAAAGTATAATTCTGAACTTCTCCCACTGGCATACTGGACATACTCCACATTTTTGGATTTGCATTCAAGAACCAATATTGTCTGATTCCATAAGGCCTCAGAGTCCTTATGTCTTGTATTATTTTTCGTTATTTTTGGAAACCATTTTTCCAGAAACTGGTATTTTCTTAGGTTCAACATATTTGATTCTGTATGTTCTACATCTGAACTTTTCCAATGAATCCTCAATATCATCAAAGACATTTTGAAATATAAGAGTATTAGTATACCCTTGAATCTTTTCTTCTTTTTGCAAAAAATATTCCTGATTAAGTTTAGAAACTTTTAAAATACATACGGGAAAATTACCTTTTCCATCTTCTAATAAATTAAAATGGTATGCCTCGAACTGAAACTGATAAACAATTTTCCTCAACCTATCATATATTAATTCATATGCTTTTTTTCGAATATACTTATTGGCTATAATAAAATCTAAATTTCCGTATGCATTGTCAAAATTTCCTAATTCAACCATTGATGCCTCTCGATAACTATTCATACATTGAAGAAAAACTTCTTTGTAACCAGCCATTTTAGAATCATATAACCTATTTAATCTCATGTTAACATCAGTATTTTCATCAAATGGAATTGGAATATTTTTCTCATACCAAGAAATCAAATTTTTCTTTGCATTAACTGATATTTTTTCTTCTTCATTTAAAAAATGGAATTTTTCTTTCAATGTATTTGTATCATCTTCATACATCGCATCAACAATTAAGTTTATAGGTGCATCTACATCAAGATATTTTATTTTTTTTAATTCATTTAATATCTTAGTTGCCTGAAGCCAAAATTCTTCCATTGCCCTTTGTCTTTCGACATAATATTCTATTAATGACATTATAAAACCAAGAATAGCTCCGCCAAAAATAGCCATAGCGATATCATAAGTTATACAATTACTATTTTTACCGATAATAACAGCAATAAATAATGATACTGCTGTAATAACAAGTGTAATCATAGTTAACCACTTTTTTGCTTTCATTTTTCTGCTCCTTAACAATTCTCGATTTTATTTCTATAATTTATCCACTCTCCGTTGAATATGATTTCGTAAGGTCTCAGGGATCTTAATCGTTTTGAACTAATTTTATGCGTTGTGAATAATTAGGACGATCTATCGTAATTTCTTCCATATTTAAAAATTCAATAAATTCCAACAAATTTGATAACATTGTCTTAACTTCTTTCCGATACGGCTTAGGATCTGTCACTATTGCATTATGCAATTTTTGACTTAATGCCCCAAAATATAAACATCCACCATTATTTTTCAATGTTTGCGTTAACCATAAATAAACATTACTGCACCGTAATGCATTTTTTACTTTATTCAAATCTCCATCGTATGTAATGTCTAAAAATGATAAATACTCATTATTTAAAATTTCCCCATTTTGTGGAAATTCATATGAAAATAATGTATTAATCTTCGGTTTAAATAATTTTGTAATTGACAAATCCCAGTCCAATTTTCTCTCTTTATTCAAATCTTTAGCTTTTTTTAACTGTTCCTTCATATTTGTCAAAATATCATCATCAACTAAAATAGAATCTAAAAATATATTATCAATTTTATCAACATCTTTTGATTCTATATTAGTCAAAGAACATATTTCCATATTACCTCTTTGTCCTATGCTAAGACCAGAATTAGTTGCATTTGCACTTCCTATCAAGCATCTCTTATTATCTACAATATATGTTTTTGCATGTAAATCAAACCGAATATAAACTTTCCATCCGGCATTTTGAGCGTATTCTATGACCTCAAAATCTGTACTTCCATTAATAATATCCTCTAGTCGAAATCGAACCAATAAACGTTTTTCAGTAACTTTATTGCTTATACAGTTATTTAAAATACGGAAGGCGGACTTCTTACAATATGCTGTTATTATTTGTACTGAAAACACTGCATTATTCAATTCTAATTTTATATTATTAAATATCTCATTTGAACATAAAATATCCATACAACCCCATCCTTAAATATCTAATCCAAGAAACTCCGCTACATATTTATTTAATTTATAATTCCATTCACCCATCAAATTCTTATAAGTCGTTCTTTTCTCCCTTGCAGCCTCATCAATAGTTCTGACAAATGATGCTAACAATAATTCAAATGCTAACTTTGCTTCTTCGTTCATATTGGATACATAATGTTCATAATATATATTAGCTGTATTGATAGTACAAATACATATACCTGTATCAACGTTTAACATAAATAAATCCTTAGTATATTTAGACGTATCTTCCTCTTGAATCACAACTTTTTGTAATAATATTTGATCTTTTTCTTCTTCTTTTGGTTTTTCATTTCCTCTGATATGTAAAAGATCTTCAGCAACCTTTTTTAATTCTTCTTGTGTCTTTGTTTTTCTAATTTCTTCACTTTCGGTGGTCACTTTTGATTCTGCTTCTACTTTAGTTGCTGTTTCTTCTGCCGAACTAGTTGTTTTCTTTTTTCTAGAACCTTCCCTTAATTTTTTATTTCTCTTTGCCATTTCTGATATTTTATCTGTAATAATCTTTTCAATTTGAAGCCATACAGGTTTGAATTCTTCCTCTTCATAATCTGTACCATCTAATCTTATTAATTCTACGTGTTGTTTATTATTAGATACTTTGAATACTTCATCCAAATCTCTATTAAATGCTATTTCACATCCCCACCATCTATGGTAAGGACTATTTTTGTCATTGTAAAATCCAAATTCTCCAAAATCTATTTCTCTACCTTCTCTAACCACTGAAATTCCTTCTAACTTTCCAACAAAAGTCCCCATCTTGGTATTTCCAGGATTAGTTGCTGTCATACAATCTAGATTATAAAACTTTTCTTTAACAATTGAGAACGTTAAAGTCACTTCTCCTTCTTTTGGAGATTTTGTTTCTTTATCCCAATATTTTATTTTTTTATGAACTATACCATCTGGACAAAATTCAGTTGTATATGGTTCAAAAATAGGTTCTAGTTTTTCATCCTTGCTTTCCTTACAAAGCTTTTCTGGATTTGATGGATCTCCTAAAATAATATTATTTTCCATCAAGAACAGAGGATCATTAGGAACAATTTTAGAGTTATATTGATCTTTTGTATCATGTATTAAATAAATATTTGATTTATTATCACAAATTAAATGACGATATTTTTTACCAAAAGAAAACTTCAACCTCTTAAATAATGCACCTACTGTACTTGGAACTATATTATCGCAATCTTTCCATAAAACTAAAGTCCCATTTTGAGAAAAATCAAATTCACCATTACATATCCTTAATCCATTTTTTATATATTTTGTATATTCATTCGGGACTGATTTTTTCTCTGCTGGCTCGATTTTTACTTGTTCTCCTTTTGATATCTTTTCAATATCAAGATAAGAACTATATGTATTATCAATTCCATCTTGCCAAGAATAAACTTCAACTCTTGGACATGCATATAATGATGATTGTGGTAATCCTACACCAAATTTACCCATTCCTTTTGTAGTCCTTCTTGTTCCATTTCCAAATCTTAAACATCCTTGCACCCATTCTGGTGACATTCCCGTTCCATCATCCAAGAATGCGACTTCGTATACTTGACTCTTCTTACCCCATGCTGGAACTCTATCTTTAATAATAACAAAAGTATTCTTAGCCTCAGCTTGAATCGAATTGTCAACAATTTCAGCCATAGCACTTTCAATATCTTTATATCCAGAATTTCTTAATGCTTCACCATAATCTTTGATATTAATAATATCCATTCCCTCAGAGTATATTTTCATTTGTAATCCCTCCTAATTCCAATAATCACTAAAATAGTTAAATGCCTCCGATTCACTTGTATATTTTTCTAAATTATCCTCTATATCAATTAACTCACAATATTCGTTTCCTCCCATCTGTGGACCTCTAAGACCTCTACCTAACATTTGACTATACAAAACAACTGAATTTGTTGGCCTTGTAATAAATACACATTGAATGTTTGTTGCATCAAACCCGGTTGTTAACACTTCATAATTGATAAGAATATTTAAATCATCTGTTTCATCTTTAAAACGTGCAATTATATTTCTTCGATCAATTGGATCCATATCACCAAAAATATGTCCATTTTTTATTCCCTGTATTGTTAACATTGCAGATAGCATTTTTCCATGTTCAACAGAACAGGCAAAAACAATTGTAGGAATGTGTTCATTATTTAAATCAATTAATTTTTTTATAATTTCCATATTTCGTTTTTTATTAACTGCAATTGTTTTTAAAAATTCAGTTGTTACATCTCTATATCCGTTATCTGTCATTCCTATTTTCAATGCATTAATATCTGCATCTGTTAAGCCTCCATATATTAATGGTGTTCTATTTATTTTAGATAAAATTCCTCTATCTTGAAAATATTGGATTATATCTATTTCTGAATCTGCATTATCAGCTTCAGTTTTTGACAAATTTAATTGGTTTAATATGTTAATATCAATATCAATAATTTTATTATCAAACATTAATTTAAATATCTCATTTTCCGTGTCTTCCATTCTTCCTGGTGTAGCACTTAAACCAATCAAAGCTTTCTTATCTCCTGAATATTCCATCAATGAATTAATTAATTTTTTTGTTTCGGATGCTCCTGCTCTATGTGCTTCGTCAACTACAACTATTCTACATTTTTTTGATAAGAAATCAAACAAATCATAATTTGATTTTCTTATTGATATAAGCTTTTGTATCCCAACAAAAACAAATCCATCCTCAAATTCCCCAATATCAACATCAAATTGGTTCCATAATTTATATGTTTTTATCGATTTTTCTCCAATATGTTTCCATACATTGCAAAAAGTATCGTATGCCTGATCCAATAGTTCTTTTGTATGTGCTATCCATATTATCAATCCACTTTTTTTCTGTTTAAAAATAAATTGATTAATTATTGTATGCATTGCCATTTTTGTTTTTCCTGTCCCTGTAGGCATTCTTACAATCATTCTTACCTGATCATTATTAGAATTTATATAAGTTAAAATTTTTTGTCTAATAATAAATTGATAGTCTAATAATTCATAAAATTTATCATATGAATTTATTGTTTCTACAGCCTCTCTATCATCAATTTCTTTATCAAAGTATGCATGATCTATCTCAAGATCATCTAATAACTTATATGATATATCATTTTTCCCCCAAGATGTTTTTTCAATATGTTCAACTACAATTGAGGCATCTTTTTCATTTTCACATCCCGAGAAAAAAAACCTATAATCTAATATTCTTTTGGGTTCAAATGCCCTTATTAATCTATTTCTGAAATCTCTATTGTCCAAAATTTTGTTTCCATATACAGATAATATCATTTTTATAAGATTCCTTTCTGAAAAAATTTGTTCACCATCCGGAATCCATTCTACTAACAATTCAGAAAGGTCATCTCCTAAATATTTTTTTAATTCCACAATATTAAAATTGTACATATAATATTCTAATCGATTCATTATACCTCTCCTACAATGTCAATAATAGCATTATATAATTTATCTATATCGTCCATACTTGTATATTGACTCAATCCAATTCTTACCGTTCCTAAATTTTCTTGATCTTCCAAATACTTATGAATATACGGTGCACAATGATATCCAGTCCTGACAGCAATGTCAAAATCTTCATCTAAAATTATCCCAATATCTTCAGAATTAAATTTTTTCACACAGAACGATATTATCCCAATGTGTTTATCTAAGTGCTGAGGCAGATACATTTTTACATCATCAATTAAAGATAATTTTTTTATTAAATAACTCGACATTTCTTTTTCATGATCAAAACAATTCTTTTGATCTAATGTTACCAATGCTGCTTTTAAACCTGCTATTGCTACAATATTACAACTTGATGATTCGTATTTTGTTTCTTTTCCATTTGGCATCTCAAGATTTAAAGAATCACTACCAGTTCCACCTGCTATAAATACATCTAGAGGAATATCAGAAACATTAATAAAACCACCTATTCCAAATGGACCATATAAATTTTTATGTCCGGTAAAAGCTATTATATCGGCTTTGATCTTTCTTGCATCAATTTCTAGTAGCCCTAACGATTGAGCAGAATCCAATATTGTATATGCATTGTATTTTTTTGCTTCAGCAAAAATTTCACTTACTGGCAATATATATCCCGTAACATTACTAATATGAGTACAAAACACTGCATCAGGTTTATCTTTTACAAACTCATATTTTAATTTTTCAAAATCAATTTCTAAATTTTCTTCTAAAGGTATTTCTTTGATAAGCAAATTTTTCTTTTTTGATAATTCATATATACACCTTGCAACTGCATTATGCTCATATGGAGAAACATACACAACAGATTTTTCTTTTAATTTTAATCCATTAACAATCTGGTTTATTGCAATTGTTATCGATGGTGAAAAAATTACTGCTACATTTGATTCGACATGCACTAATTGACGTAATAACTCTTTTGTATCCTGTATTAATTTACTAGCTTCTTGCGCTAACTTATAAGAACCACGTCCTGCATTTACTGCGCCTTCTCTATTTATTTTATCCATTGCATCATATACAACTTCTGGTTTTGGAAAAGTTGTAGCCGCATTATCTAAGTAAATCATATTCTTCATCCTTTACTTTGTAATTTTTTCTATCATCTCTAATAAAATTGAAACCCTATCATTTACGCTCAAATCGTCATATTCTTCGAGAGTATCTTCAATTATATTTCTCAAAACACTTCCTGTGCTTTCATCAGCATAATTATATGTTTTTTCAAATGGCTCTCCATTTTTTCGTGTAAAAGAAAGGGTCATTTCACCTGTCGATATTTCATCTTTTAACGACTCAATTCCTGTTTTTACATTTTTTAAATTATCGATAAATTCTTCAATAGAACCAACATTCCAATTTTCAACATATACATCGGTTACCGCTTTAGCAATTTTCTTTGCTACTTCTGTATCGTTATATACATCCAATGTTTCAATTACCGTCATAAAACTTGTCATTTTTCTATCATATAGTGCCTGTTTTGATCGCTTACTTTGATTTTCATACCATTCTTTCAAACAATGAAATAAATCTCTTTTTTTCTTACCACCCCAAATGGTATATATTTCAGAGATAATTCGTGCCTGTATCCAATCAAAATAATCATCATAATACGTTTTACAATCATCAAGTACACAAAATGTATCTTCTAATGACTGTGTTCCAAATTTTTTTGGAAATTCTACAAATAAACTCTCAAATGGATTAAACTCCATTTGCTGCATTGATTTTTTTATAAACTTCATAGAGGTAATTATATTTTCTGATTCAATATATTTATCTATATCTACTAAATTTCTAGATACCTGTGGTAACGCTCTAAACCATCTTTGCATACATATAAATATATTTTTTATTCTGTTGGCAGATAAATTTCTATTCTCTTCTACAAAGAATAGTCTATTTAATTCGCATATATATTTTTCTTTTTGCAAATCTTCCCTAGAGACATAAACAGAATAATCATCTGAATTTTCACACATATTGACTATTATGTCTGCATCCACTGGAATTTCCTTATCTGCAAAATAAACAACTATATCTTCTCTTCTATTTTCCATAACATATGCTAAATAAAATGGTATCACTCCCATTCTCATTCCATATGGTTTCGATTTTAATCTGCTTACCAAAATAGACATTGACACCTTTTTATCTGAACAAGATTCAATAAAATTATTTATTTCTTTAAGTACACATTGAACATTATGTTTTATATTATTATCTTTGATTCCAGTCACTGTAAACAGAGCTCTATAAATCGTTGCTTCCTGACTAGTACCCGTATAATACTCCTCTGTATCATTATTAGAAAGAATGGCATTAATGATATTAATTCTAGCCTTTTTAGTTTGAGTAGTTCCAATTACTTCTCTATTTACTAATTCATTGTTAATTTCTGGAGTTTTTGTAAAAAGAGTTTCACAACATTTATTTACTGCTGTTTCTTCATTTCCTACTTTAATAATTTTTATTTCCCCATTATCATTATATAAAACTTTAGTATTAGAATCTTCCTCATATATCTCACTTAAATATGTATTTATTTCATCTGTTATATCCTCAATCAATAATGGCATTTCTTTTTTCAGAATTTTGTTATTAGCTGTAAAGCTTTGATTATTACGCAATTCCTGAATTATTTCATAATCTTTAAGTTGTTTTTTTAATCTCAATGATTTTTTAGGACATATAATAACTATTCTTGAATCATTCAAATCTATTAAATGATTTTTAACCTTTTCCTGTTCAAGTTTCGAGAAACTATATAATGTAATAACTTTTCCATCTCCAGAACAATCACTCAATAAAATATCTGATGAATTAATGTCAAGAAAATCATTTATATCCATAAACTGATTAGTAAAATAACGTGTCATTGAAAAAATAGTATTATATTTTCTAGGAATAACATAATATTTTCCAGTAACATCTATTAATGCTTTTGCATAGTTTACATTGTCCCCTTTTAAAGATCTTTGTCTTTTTATTTCTTTTTTAAGCTCTGATCCAGCTTTGGTTTTAAACATATAATTTCCTGTAGAACTCTTCTGATAAATAAATTCTAGCTGAACCAATTCATTAATTGCCTGCGGTCCATCGTCCACAGCTACACATAAATTTAAAGTTTTATCTGTCGCTGGAAGTTCATCTTCCTTATTTACAATTAAAATTACTGCTAATGCTTTTATAATCTTTTTTTGATCTTCTGTTATACATCTTTCAAGTGCATATTCTGCACTAAGCCAAAGATTATGAATATATTCGTTAGACACTTCCTTCTTAAAAAGTGTGCTAAAATAATCATAAATTAAATCTACACCTATCACCCAATCATCTGACTCTTTATGTTCTGCAACATATCTAGCCATACTGTGTGGTTCATCATTTGAAACAAATGTAAATAATGTTCTTTCGTTCTGTGCTACTTTTTCGCTTATATTTAAAAGAATATATGCTCCCATAGGATTTAATGGATAGCAACCTTTTAAAATAGTCTTTTCAAATTCTGTCCTATCAAAATTACTACGAAATGCCGGTAATTGATAATACTTATCACACACACCAGAACCAAAATACTTATCTGAATTTGGAATTTTATTTAAAAATCCAGAAGATTTTATAATTGCATTTTTTATCAATTCATAATTGTTTTTGGAAGATGTAATAAAATATTTCTCTATTATTCGTCCCTCAATACCCGTGAACGAATTAATTATATCTTGTGATAAGTATTTTCCGTATTCTTTTATACTTTTATGTGCAACCATTGTAAAAAACAGCTGTGTTCCATGCGAATCCGTTGCTAATTCACAAATATCCTGCACTAATTTCATATTAGCACCTGTTGCTATACCATCTTGACTCTCTATAAATTTACTAAATTCATCAAATACAATGTAAATTCCACTATATCCATATTCTTCTTTTAATTTCTCACATGTACTTTTATACAATGGCAGTACTTCTGAAACAGTCATTGGATTAAAATCACTGCCCGCAGTAACTTCTGGATAAATTTTCTTAAATATATTCATTGTTTCTTTTGAAAATCTTTTTAAATTTGATTGAAATTGCTGAATATTCATTCCATGTTCAGCAATTTTCATTTCAAACTCTTCAAACGTATCCTTATAATTTATTTTCCAATCTAATAACTTATCCTGTGCAATCGAATAATATGTATCTGGAATTAATTCCGTCAACCCATCCCTTTTTAGCGCTTCATTTAACCCTAACAAAAATGCCTGATTAAGATCACCTGTTGTATCTGTTATTAGTATTGGTAAAAATTTTTCTTTCTTCCATATCTTTTTAAGATTATCTGCTACTAAATATCCTATTTCATCAACATCTTTAATTTTATTAATCAGTTTTTTTATTATTTCACTATTTTTATCTGTACGTTCCATAGATAAAACTGCTAATAAAACGAGTAATAAATGTGATTTTCCCTTTCCATATGGTCCTACTAATAATGTTGCTTGTTCTTTATTTTTTATTATCGCCTCTGCATATTCTCCCAAAAATTTAACTGATGATTTTGTTGGAATATAGCTCAATACCTTATCTGGTTTATTTAAACTCAGATATAAATTAATTGCCGTTTTAAAGTTATTATTAAAACTGATTATATCATTTAACGATTTGACTTTTTCCATTTTTCCACCCACTAATAGTTTCTATAATATTCTTCTATCACTTCAGTACTTTCTATTTCTCTTATAAAGTAAATCATATCAAGTCCTGCTGTTCTATCTACTTTTATATATCCTGCATCATCTAACTTATCCAAAATTTCATTAACCATAACACTTGTAAGATTATAAATATTTGCCAATCCATTATCACCAAAAATTACATCTTCTATAGATATTCCATTTCCTCTTTTCTCTAATAATGCTAATTCATATAACACTATCATCTCTGAAAATATTTTTTTACTCGGATGACATTTAGCATATTTACCATCTGTATTCTTTACTAACCCTAAAGATGTAAACGGACAAATATTTTTTTCCTCTGGATCAACATTTTCTTTGTTCTTACTATACATATTAAGTATGGTATCTATATCATTGTTTAGCGATCTTTCAGAAAACTTTTTCCCTTGGGCATATTTTTCAACTTCTCTTAATACAATTGCTTCTATTTCTCTCTTTTCTAATTCGTCAGCATCACAATGATTAAAATACATATACCAAGTAGTTGCTTCTTCTTTATTTTTTGCAATACAAGAATGCATAATCCACAAAGTAAAATATTTTTCTAAATAAGGATCATATTTCGCTATTAATTGTCCAATAGGCGTTAACTGAGTTCCATCTGTAGAATTATAGGTAGTTAATCCAAATGCTTTCATCCAATATCTCAACGATTTGACCATATTATTACCCATACCAAATAAATCCGTTGCATTTTTTTTAGTAAACACATCTGGTGCATTGGGAATAATCATCAATGCTTTATTTATCCAACCTTCACGTAATACAAATTTTTCATGACCTTGTAGTCTCATTTTCACTTTATTTGTTACCATATTTTACGTCCTCTTTATACATAATACCTTTCTCATATAACATCCAGCATTAAAATGACCAACACATTCTGTACATCTTTTACATTTTTCTTCATTAATGCTGTAATATATCTTTCCTGATCCATCATCTTTAACACTTATTGCATCAAATTTACAAACACTCTCACATGCTTTACATCCTAAACACATCTGATATTTCGTTAATTGGCACTGGATTTTACTTTCTGCAACAGATAATGTTCGTGCTTTTGCAATATGAATATCTTTGATTGTTACTTTTAATCTAGTGCTTCCCATTCTCCCTTGAAGAATTAATACAACTTTTCCTGTATTATCAATTACATATACTTCTCCAAGTCTTTTATTCCCAAGTTCTTTATTTATAGAACCAAATGGCTTAAATAATTCATATAATTCTTCTGATATTGGTCTTTGCAATTCATAATTAAATGAATTTTCTTCTGTCGCACAAGGTTCAAAAGTAACAATCGATGTTCGTGCCGCCTCTAAACCATTTCCACCTTGACGTGCTTTCCAACCACCTTCATTAACATATTCTTCAGGATCCGGTTTTCCGATTTGTTTTGCAAAATTCACGAGTAATTCATGCCAATGTTCGAACTGTTCATTCATATGAACTTTAGCCAAAAATTCAGACCAGCTTCCATTATTAGGGCAACACCAACATCCTACTCTTGTCCACCCTAATCTATATGCATAATTAAAATCTATCCCTGTAGTTAATATGTATAGCCAAACATCAAAATCTATCCAATCAATAATCGGAGAAACAACTGTTTGTTTAGAAATTTTAGAATTAACACTTTCCCTCTCATATTTACTACGACTAGCTGACTCATTATGCCTAATTCCCTGAAAACTTAAAATATTATTCTTATCCTTAAATGCTGAAGATATCGTCTTCTGAATTGCACCTGTTTTAAAAACTGTACAACACCACCTCATAACTCGACTCGGTGGTCCTACTATTTCACATAAGTTTTCAAAATTTTTCTCTCTATTTTTAGCAGTTAATATTCTTATCCCCTTTGATTCTTCATTTTTATTAAATCTTTTTTTATATTCTAACGTATATGGAAATTCTAAAGTTGTATCTCCAAAAATATGTAAAACTTTATTAGTACCTAATGCTCTATTTACAATATGTGATGTGACCGTTGAATCTTTTCCACCACTAAACGACACCATCATATCATTAACTGCATATTTATCTAAATATTGTTGTACAAAGCTAGTTGCCTCTTCGGTAATATAATTATATCTATTTTGATTTGCACGAACAAACTTTTTAATATGTAAATCAAAATATTTATAACTTATATGAGTACTAAAATCATCATATACCTTTTTTATTTTCTTAATTGCTTCTATCGAATATTGATTTATCTTTTTAATAGAAAGTCTTACCTTCTTCCCATCCACAATATATGCACCACCGCCATGCCAAACAGAAGACTTTTGATAAAATTTCGGATCATTATGTAATATAATTGAAATTAATGCATTCTCTTCTGGAAAAACAGGTCGTATATCTGTGGAAATATATTTTGCATTACACCCACAAGTAGGACATATATTATCATAAACAGGTACGTTGCATTCTTTACACCAATAAATTGTTGACGATATTTTTGTGGTACTATTACAATTTGGTTTTATACATTTATCTCCATTCATAGGCACCTTACATTTAGGGCAAATTCTTTCTATCATACAATATTATCTCCTACTTTTTACGTATATTTTTTAATTATTGCTCTTAAATATTAATTATCTCATACTTTATGTAAATATTACGATTATACTCAACATATATCATACTAGCTTTCATTTTTATTTACTATTTACAGCTTGAATCAAAAATTAAATTTTAATACAAAACCCATGTTCGATTATACCATAAATTCATATTTCTATAAAGAGATAATAACTAATCTATCTATTCTTATCTTATTGTTTGTGTCTTTATATTTTTATTCTATGAGCAATAGCTCCAAACTTCCAATTTTATTATTTTTCTTTTAAATTAATTTTTTCATCTACATAAGGAATTACCATATTCGGCAAATGTTCTTCTATAACAATTTCCTTTAACAACTCAAAATATATTTTCTGTAGTTCATATTCCGATAATTTTACCATAAGTTTATTTTCTTCTTCATTTGCCATATTTTCTTCTATTGCATCTCGTAACATATGAACGGCTTCTAATAATTCCGAAGTTGGTTCTATATTATTATCCTTAAAATCATCAGTTTTTCCATAATCATCATAATCTAAACATTGAATCGCGAGATCTGCAATATCTTTTTTAAATTTTTTCTGTACGATTTTTATATTATCAATTGGATGTTTTTGACGATACATATTTTCCGCATATTCTCTGACCTTTTCAATAAATATTGGAAATTCATCTGCAGTAAAAAGATATTTTATCACTGCTTCATATTCGGATGCAAAATGAAAACGGCTTGCTTTTCCAGAAACTACGTTTTTTATTGATTTACAGGTTTCTTCATCTATCCCCAAGAACTGGCATGATTTTTCCATTTCAAATGACTCATAGTCTGTTTCCCCTGTAAGATATCCAATAGTCACTCCAAAGAATTTCGCAATATTTACCATATTTTCATAAGACGGAAAACCTATTGTTTTAACAACATCTCCCTTTTTTATAGTATTTCCTACACGTAACCAACGACTAACATTCGCTTGTGTTCCTCCTTTATATTTATCTTTATACTCCTTTAAAAACGTTTGTTGTGTATACCCTTTATCTTTCATTAATTTACTTAATCTATCACACCAAATACTTGCTTTCTTTTTTAATATATCATTCATAATATATAATTCCTTCATTTTTGTTTTTATTTACGTCGCACATATACAATCTGCAATATTTACATTTTACAAATTATCAGATAGAATAAAAACTGTCAATAACATCTAATATATACACTTACAGCAAAATAATTAAAATATTTAATTAGGAGGTTTTATAAACATGCACAATTCCACTACAATTCAAAATAACTCATCAACCAAATTTTTTAATGATTTTTCAAATAGGATTTTTAATTTTTTAAATGATTCTAAAATTATTTCCGAAAAAAAATATGAAACAAATTTAAAATTAATCGAAAATGCTAAAGATATGTCTACTAATGAAAAACTTAATGCAGTAGCATTAAACCATAGACTTAAGAAACAAGAAGATTATGAAAATCTAGCTTTATCATCTGTCATAAATCTAGGCTTATTTGTTTGGTCTTTAATATCTGAGCAATAATCATATAAAACATGATATTTAACAGCTTAACTTTTTTGTTTAGTCACAAAAAAAGAAGGAGAGACTTACAGACTCTCCCCTGCCTGTAGACTTCGCGAGTTTCTACAGAACGATCATTTCAACTACACAATCTCATTTTTAAATTATCAATACTTCCTACTCCTCCGTCTTAATCGAACTAATCACCACATCCCCCAACTGGCACCCCACTTTCCGAACAACAATATCCTCTATCTGACTCCTCTCAACCTTCGACAGATCCTTCTTATTCACCAACACATCCACCTTCCCATTCGTAATCGTAACAATACTATTCAAAAATCCCTTAGCCCCCAGCAGATTCTCCGCTGCAGTCTCCATCTCCATCTGCTCTGACAGCATCGCAAGTTTATCCACCGCATCCTGCTTCACACTATCTTTCACCGTCTGATCCTTAATAATCTCTTCCAGTGTATCTTTCGCCTTGCTATGTGTCTGCTCCCTCTCTAATTTCGCTTTCGCCACATAATTACTAACCTGTGCATTTGTAAGTACCGCTTCCCCAACATCGGTTACATCATCTGTTACTGCTGCCGCACTTTCTTTTGCCACGTTCTTTGAAACTGTCTTCGTCTTGCCATTCTTCGTCCCAGCCGATTCGTATTTCTGACTATAATTTACATACCCTGCAACAGCGATCACAACCGCTAAGGTCATGATGATCATCTGATTTTTCTGAAATACTTTTTTCATTGTTAGGAATCCTCCATTTTTAAGACTTTCACTTTATAAGATGAAATATGAAATAACACAGAAACTGCTTCAACGATCTGATTCTTGATAATATCATTCCCGCCGCCTTGGGCGACAACGACCACTCCTTCTACAACTGGTTCTACTTCTTTGATCACATATGGAACTTTCTTTCCGTCTTCTTCGACTAAGACGGTCTGTTCATCTTCTTTGACTGTTTTTTCTTTTTCACTGCTGCTTTGTTCATAGGGACTGTCTTTATTTACGACAGCTTCTTTGGATGAATTAACGGTGATCATCACTTTTACTTTTCCGACTCCTTCTACATGTTTTAATGCATTGACCAATCGCCTCTCCTGCTTTTTCACATAGAGATCAGTAGAATCTTCTTTTGCTGTGGTTTCAGTGCTTTGTGCGTTCTTCTTTGTCTTCCCGGATGGGATGCTTACGATGATCAGGCTGATGCCAAGAAGTAAGATCAGGCAAAGTTTTGGAATGCCGATATTTTCGATCAGATGTTGTAGTTTTTCCCTCTCTATCATATTTCTTCTACTCACTTATATTTATATTAGATTCCTTCATATTATAGAAGTTTGAAATTGCGGTTTTTAGTTTCTTTGTATGACGAAGCTTGTCTGTTTTGATGTCGATCTTCTCGATGGTTCCTTTTTCATTTACCTTTGAGTCAACGTCTAATACTTTGAGATCGTACTGTGAAAATAATGTTGTGATCTGTTCTTTGATCTGATTTTGTTTTTCTTCTTTTGCACCATCTAAAAATGCAGGGTTATTTTCTCCTTTGACTGCGGTTGAGATTGCCTGTGTCACGATATCTTCGTTGGATAAATAATAGGATATTGGCTGCATCATCAGGGAGATGAGCATAAATCCTGTCATTAGCCGCAGGTATGGCCGGTAGATGCTTTTGTCGCAGAGCTGATCGATCAGTGTTGTTAAGATCAGAAAAAATATGATCATTTTCAGATAATCCATAATCCTTACCCCGCATAATAATTAACGTTGGTTGAGAATGCGATCAATGCCACGGACAGGATAAATAACAGTGCCATCGTAAAGATCATCGAAAGCATTAATTTCCCGCTTTGAATGACTGCATCCATCGCTCCGGTAATCCTTTTGTCGGATATGGGCTGGATCATGATCCCTGCCAGTAAATAGGTAAGAACAACTGCTGTGATTTCTATGACTGGTGGGACGATGATCACGATCAGTACAAGGATCCCAACGGCTCCGATACTGTTTTTGATCACAACTGCCGAACCGATGACCATGGTCATTGCTGAATTTAAACCACTTCCGATTCCTGGAATGGCACTCATTCCTTTTTGGAGAACTGTATTTTTCATGGAATCAACGGCTGGAAGGATCATCGACTGAATCAGCTGGACTCCTAACAATACACTTAGGAATCCTTTGAGCAAAAACTTGATCACACCTTCGAGCGTTTTACATAGTCTTGAAAAATGTTCTTCTTTTGATATATGGTTGATAATCTTTAGGACAAATAAGATCTTGATCATCGGAAGTAATACAACATTTGTAAGGGTTGTCATTGCATAGATCAGCAGAAGATAGAATTCATAAACTGTCGTTGATGTCGTGATCCCGGAAGTTGAGACAACAGCCAGTGAATATGCCATGATCATTCCTTTCATATAATCTGCCATTAAGGTAACGAGCTGCGTCACTGTTTTGTTTAAATAAAAAAAGGAATGTACCATGACACCGCATAGGATCACATAAGTAATATAAAATGCACTATTGGCTGTACTTTGCTGAAAAAAGGAATCGGACAGATTTTTAAAGATAGCTGCAGTAAATGCGATCAGAAGGATTTCTCTGATCAGGTCTTTTTGGATCAACATACGGTTTAAAAAGACCTCTTTCATTTTGGCTTTGATCGTATGCAGAACACCTTTTACATTTCCGTGGATCAGCTGTTTTACTAATTGTGTATAAGATAGATTGATCTCTTTGTCTTTTAAGGTGTTTTCCACATTGGTAAACATATCTTCGTTGAGTTTTGTTTCTTTGGCTGAAATATCATTTGTTCTTGTAAGGATCAGTAAAAACAGCAAGGTTAGCAGGAATATTCTTTGTTTCATGTGCCATTTCCTAATAGTTTCTGGATCGTTCCAAGCAGCGATTCAAAGACTGGAAGTCCAACGATCAGGATCGCTAATTTTCCTGCAAACTCAATCTGCTTTGCAATCGATGCCTGTCCTGCATCTTTGCAGATGTTGGATGCAAACTCGCAGATGAAGGAGATACCGATCAGTTTTAAAAGAATCTGGAAGTAACTTTGTGGGATTTTTGAATAGGACCGGATCATCTCAAACACGGTTAGTATTTCCTCCATTTGTTTTAGACCATACATTGCCAGAAGAATGCTTGAGATCACTGCGATCACGATTGCGATCTCTGGACGAATCGTTTTGATCTTCATTGCGATCAGACTCGCAACGATCCCAAAGACTGCGACTTTTATCATCTTAGTATCCGCCTCCAATCTCTAGGATATCGTAAAAAGTGTCTGGACGCTTTCAAACAGATCATAGATATACGGGATCACCCAGCCAAGGACAAGGATCAGTCCGGCAAGTGTGATCAAAAATGCCTGTTCATCTCTTCCGGAATGTTTTAAGACCTGCACAAGGATCGTTACAAGAATTCCAACGGCTGCGATCCGAAAAATGATATTGACACTCATAACCCCTCCTTGTCATAAAAATGTCTGGTAGTTGCTTTATAGTAAGATGATCACGATCAGAACGCTTAGTGATATACCGAGGCTTCGGTACATCTTGCAGTTCTTTACTACTTGATCTTTCATAAGGAAGATCTGGTCATCAAGTTGTTCGATCGTCAGCAGGATCGTTTTCTCCTGCATCTGTTGGTCAAGATATCCGATCGTTTCACCCATGTTTTTTAAGATTTCATAAAACTTTGGTTCATAGATCACCTGTTTTAATTTCTGATCAGCGGTCTGCTGCCATATTTTAGCGAAAGATTCTTCACTGTGTGTCTCTAACTGCTTTGCCACCTTTTTTAGAAATGGCTGATATTCCTTTTCTGTCTTTGTCGATATTTTTAAAACAGCTTCTGGAAGTGGGGTAAATCCATAGCGGATCTCTCCTTGCAGAAGGTATAACATTCGTTTGATCGCAATTCCCTGTTCCAGACGTTTTTGTTCTTTTGCAGCTTTGTGAAATCCAAATCCGATCCCTGCGAAGATCACGATCAATGATCCTAATATCTTGATCAATTTAGGACCACCCCGTTTTCATCCATGATCTGTGCGATATAGCCAGGCTGGTTTCGCTGTTCTAAGATCACGTAGCGCTGAAACACCTTTTTGTTGATGATCTCCCGCATATAGGGATTCTTGGATAACGATTCTTTGTTCTTTCCATGGGCCGTTGCCAGAATGCTGCAGCCACGGTAGGCACAGAAAAATAAGGCTTCCACATCTTCTTTGCTTCCGATCTCGTCCACAGCGATCACATCGGGGGCCATGGATCGGATCAGCATATTCATGCCCTGTCCTTTTTCACATGCATCCATGACATCCGTCTGGATCCCGAGATCATTTTGGGCAACGCCTTGGTAGCATGCTCCGATCTCACTTCGTTCATCGACAACTCCGACGGTCTGTCCTTCATCAGAGATTTTTCGGATCATATCCCGAAGCAGAGTTGTTTTTCCACAGCCGGGTGGTGAGATGATCAGCGTTGGAATGAGTTTTCCCATTCTGGTGCAACGTGAATATAAGGTGTCCGCACATCCTTTCACTTCATGTGCGACTCGGATATTTAACCCGGAAATATGTCGGATCGTTTTGACTTTGTCATGATCCATGACAACGGTTCCGCAGATACCAACTCGGTGTCCGCCTCGGATCGTTAAAAATCCTTGTTTTAACTGTTCGATATAAGCATACATCGAATAGCTGCTGATATATTCCATGGCTTGTCTGATCTCTTGTGAGGTTACGATATGTAATTGTTCTTTTCTTGTTGTGATCTTTCCCTGTTCGGATAGATAACAGGTTTTTGCGTTGTATTTTAAAATGACTGGCTTTTGAATACGCAGGCGGATTTCCTGAAGTTCGTCCCAGTTGATGCCTGCCTGCTTTATGATCGTTCTGATATGTAATGGAAGGATTCCTAAGATTTCTTCCTCTTTCATAAATTTAAAAACACCTCCCCATTTTGGTATAATCCAAATATATGTGATGGAAGGTGTTTTTATGAATGTTATTTTATTTTTTCTTCTGATAATATGGTGCGATCTGGTCAAAGGATTGTCTGAGCTGATACTGAAAGTTATTTTGTTTGACGATATTTGTCTTCTGGGTGACAAACTTGTCTAACTTCTGCATATACTCTTCTTCTGTGACACTTCCTTCCGCCACATAAGTAAGACCTTTTTCCCAGCTTGCGGTTAAGGTTGGGTTTAAGAGTGATCCAATGGATGCACTGACAACATTGACGATCATCTCTCCGGTTAAAGTTGGTGTTACGATCTGTGTCTTTTTATTTAATGCAATGTATTTATTGGACACTAATTTCTTTACGATCTCTGCTCTTGTCGCACTCGTTCCGATCCCGCTTCCTTTGATCTGTTCTCTTAAATCTTCATCTTCGATCAGCTGTCCTGCATTTTCCATCGCAAGGATCAGGGAACCTGAATTGTATCGTTTTGGTGCGGATGTCGTTCCATCTTTGATCGTATAATCTTTCACTGGAAGAGGCATACCTTTCTTCAAAGATGAGATCGCATGAATCTGTTCTTCTGTTAATTGGGCTTCTTTCTTCTGTCCGCCCATTCCTGTGACTTTCAAATATCCTGGGTCTTTTAACATCTTAAAGTTTGCAAAGAATGCTTCGCCTTTGGTCTGTGTCTCTAATTTGATCTTTAAGTACACAGCTGGCGGCATAAAAATGCTTAGGAATCTTCTGGCGATCACATCGTAGACTTTCTGTCCCATCTCTGAGATCCTTGATAAACTGCCTACTGCCTGTCCGGTTGGAATGATCGCATAGTGGTCGGTGATCTTTTTGTCATCTACGTATTTCGACTTGATGATTCCCTGATACTTCTTGTCCTGCATGATCTCATTTGCAAATCCTGATAATGGAGTGTAGTTGTTTAATCCCCCGATATTTTTATAAATCTCTTTGGCGACCGCACTGGATAAGACTCTGGCATCGGTTCTTGGATATGTAACCAGTTTCTTTTCATATAGGTCCTGGACCACTTTTAATGTCTCATCTGGACTTAGCTTGAATCGTTTAGAACATTCATTCTGAAGTTCTGCCAGATTATATAATAACGGCGGATTCTTTTTTTCCTGTCGTTTGGATGAGGATACTACGATCGTCTCATTGTTGCTTCCATCTTCTAAATATTTGATGAATTCCTGTGCATCGTTCTTGTCCAGGAATCCGTTATCCTTATATAATTTCTTGGACTCAAAGTACTTCGATCCTTTCACTGCTTTCCATTCGGCTTCCACTTCAAATCCCTGGCAGTCAAAGTGTCCTAAGATTCTGTAAAATGGTGTTGGCACAAAGGTACGGATCTCTCGTTCTCTCTTGACGATCATTCCGAGAACGCAAGTCATCACTCGTCCGACTGCTACCACTAAGCTTCGTTTCTGATTTAAATAGTTACCGAGTGTCCAGCCATATTTGAGTGTCAGGACTCTGGAGAAGTTGATTCCCATCAGATAGTCTTCTTTGGCTCGCAGGTATGCGGCGGCTGCTAGGTTGTCGTATTCACTTAAGTCTTTCGCTTCTTTTACCCCGCGGATCACTTCTTCTTTTGTCTGGGAATCAATCCAGACACGTTTTTTCTTCTTGTCTTTGCTGACATTGGCCTGCTGGTCTACCAGACGGTAGATGTATTCTCCCTCTCGTCCGGAGTCAGTGCAGACGTAGATCGTATCAATGTCTTCTCGATTAAGGAGTGAAGATACGATATCAAACTGTTTTTGTACTCCTGGGATCGTTTCATATTTGAATGTATCTGGAATAAATGGAATGGTTTCTAAGTCCCATTTCTTTAGTGCAGGGTCATACTGGTCTGGATAAGACATGGTAACTAAATGTCCGACGCACCATGTGATGACTGCCTTGTCTCCTTCCATGTATCCGTCTCTGTTTTTTGCATTTATATTCAGTGCCGCTGCGAATTCTCTTGCGACACTTGGTTTCTCTGTGATAAATAGTGCTTTCAAAAAATTACCTCTTTCTAAAAGTTTTACGATATATTATAACATAACCATTGAAAACATGATATAATTAAATCTAGTTCTTGTGGAATTCATATCTGTAGAATCATGATTCCACATAAAATTTATACTGAAAGGATGATGAGTATGTTTTTAAATGAAGCAACCAAACTTCGTGCACAGACAATTATCAAGGGACTTGAAAAAAGAAATATGCATGGTGTTTTCTGTGCAACCAAGGAAGACGCCTTAAAACAGGCTCTTAGTTATATCAAAGAAGGTTCTTCTGTTTCTTGGGGTGGTTCTATGAGTGTTTCTGAGATTGGGCTGATGGATGCCTTAAAGGAAGGAAACTATCAGCTGATCGATCGTTCTGTTGCAAAGAATTTTGATGAGCAGCGTGAGATCTTTTCTAAGGCTGTCTTATCTGATTATTTCCTGATGAGCTCTAACGCGATCACTTTAGACGGAGAACTGATCAATATCGATGGAACTGGTAACCGTGTTGCGTGCTTAAGTTATGGTCCTAAACATGTGATCATGATCGTTGGTATGAACAAAGTTGTCAATGATGTGGAAGATGGTATTAAGAGAGTTCGTAATTTTGCCAGCCCTCCAAACACCCTTCGTCTCGGACTGAAAACCCCTTGTTCTATGACTGGACGTTGTGGTGACTGTTATGGAGATACCTGCATCTGCAGTCAGATCGTTGTGACAAGACGTCAGAGTGCAATGATGAAAGATCGTGTCAAAGTGATCCTTGTTGGTGAATCTCTAGGTTATTAAGGCACTCACTCTTTCTATCAAATATCACGGAACACAGACATTTTATCAGGCATTTTCACTGGATATTTTATCGCCATTCCAGTAAAAATGCCTTTTCTATTCTTGAATTTTTATAACAATCATAGTAAAATCAAACTATATTATGACACAATTCGACATTTTTTATAACAATATTGATATTATGAGGTTTTTCTATGAATTATGATATTTACCATTCATCTATCACTTATTTTCCACTGCTTCCGCTTTCTAAAACGGCTTCCTTTGAGCGCAAGGTACTGGATATCCGACAGATGCCTGCTCAGGTTTTGTTTCCTCATTGGGATGATGAATTTGAGTTTATATATGTTCTCTCTGGCATGATGGAATTTCGTGTCCGGCAGAAGGCTTTTCTGGTTTCTTCTGGGGAAGGTTTCTTTTTAAACACTGGGGAGATTCATTCCGCTTGTGCATATCAGTCTTATGACTGCCGCTTTGTTATCTACCGAATCTGTCCTTCTGTTCTTTTTCAGACAGAAGATAATCCTTTATATCAAAAATATATCAAACCTCTGGTCGATCATCCTTCCTTTGGATTTTTAACGTTCGTTCCAAAAGTCCCTTGGCAGAAATATATCCTTGAAATGATCCGCAAAATGAATGATATCTGTGACCGTCCTGTTGATGGGTATGAATTGAAGATCAACCATTTTGTAAACGAGATCTTTTATTATATCTTTCATAATGTGAATCTCTCCAAAGAACTGTCCTTAAAAGAATCCAGAGATTTGGAACGTATGAAAGATGTGATGATATATCTTACTAAAACAATCGACCAAAAGCATACACTCGCTGATATTGCTTCTTACTGCCATCTAAGCAATAGTGAATGCTGCCGACTCTTTCAAAGAAATGTTCATCTAAGTCCTGTGGATTATCTGAATCAGCTTCGTATTCATATGAGCTTGTCTGAGATCATCAAACATGAGAAAAAGATAACAGATATCGCTAAGATGTATGGTTTCTCTGGCAGCAGTTATTTCTCTGAAATGTTTAAAAAGACCCTCGGCATAACGCCAAGAGCCTTTTATAAATCTGTTCTTCAGCAACAAACTCTTTCTTCTAACGCTGATCCCATTCACGGAAGGCGATGAATTTCGTCTTCCAAAGAAGACTCAATGCTGGTGTTAATGCCCAGATCATCTTTGTCCCTTCTTGCATGATCAGATCGATCTTTAATATCCCCGCATACTGAATTACCAGTAGTAACGTAAAGATCACTAGTAATCCATATGCAACAGAATAAGAATTATGCACTTTCTGCCCGATCTTCTCACTAAAGTAAAAGCGATCTAATGTCAGAGAAATGATCGAAATCACTGATAAAATGATATTGATCGTATAAAATGTATGCATATCCATATGATTAAACCAGGTTGCCAAAGCACCTAGAAAGATCATGATCTGTGCATACCATAATACTTTTTCCTGTTTTTCATATTGATTTCTCATCGATTGAAAACCTCTTTTTCTTTCTTTTAATAATGAATAAATACAGGATCTCCGATCTTCGTCAGGTTATATACAGATCTTGCATCTGATAATGTTAAGTTAACACATCCATGAGATCCATTCGTCTTATAATACGTTGGTGACCAGCTTCCCCAGTCTCCTCTGCTACTGTAATGATATCCTGTTCCTGTCCACATGATCCTTGTCCAGTATCTTGTTGGAACACTGTAATCCGCACCTGTTAATGTCTTTGTAAGTTTCTTCTCTTTGATGTCATAAACACCGGTTCTTGTGATACGATCTGGTGTTGCTTTTCCAGTGATACAGGTTGTGCTGAATACAAGTTTTCCTTTCTTGTAGACGAAAACTTCCTGTGCTGACAGGTCAACTTCACTGTAGTTTTGTGTATCCCAGTCGTTTTGCTTGTTCGTATAATCCATACGATATCCTTTGTGGCTGTAGACTGGTTTTAAGCTTGTAAGTAAAGCCTGTTCATTCTCCTTGGAAGGGTCTTTCTCATAAGCTTTGATCGCAGATTCATCTGGTGCTTTCTTTAACGCTTTCATTGTCTGTGCGATAACTTTATCATAATCGATACGCCATCCATAGTCTCCACCACTGACTTTGATCTTCTTGCCAGAATGTGTCTTAAATGTTCTTGCGATTCCCTGTGTCTTGTATTTTAAGCAAAAGCTTTCTAACCATTTCTCGACGGCAGGCTGATCTAATTTTATAGTATGTCTCTTTGTGTTTACTTTGATGCAGTCTTTTAACGCATCTGGACCTAATGTTTCTTTGACATTATTGCCCATATCCCACTGAATGAAATGTAATAAATACTCATTGTAGGTTGTCTGCATCTGTTTTAATTCTTCATCATCATGATACAGACCAGGCTTTTTATAGACGTCCGGATTCTTCTTTTCATCTGTCAGATTCAGTGTGTTACTTAAAGACTCTATGGATTTCTCTACTGCGTCATAAAATGCTTTACGGTTTAAGTAATTTCCTTCATCTTCCTTCTGGATTACACCGTATTTCTTATCTACAGAATATACGATCGTTGCATCCACTGGTTTTGTGATCTTATATGTATCACTGCCTTTGATCAAAACGGATTGTTTTAATTTAGCCTTTAATTTCTGCTCTGATAATGCAACTGCTGTCACTTTGTTTTTTTTGCCACCAAAGATTGTTGAAAATACACTTTGGCTGTGCTGCTTTTTGTAAGCATCCTTTACATGTGATTCTGTCTTAAATGCAAGATCGATCTCCTTACCGGAAATCACTTCCTGTCCGTTATTTCTTCCCTTGATCTTTAACTTGTAAGAATCAATGGATTTCTTTACTTTCTTCACTGATTCTTCGTATGTCATTCCTGACACATCAACCTTGTTAAATGTACTCCCCGGATACCAACGGTTCTGATAATGGGCATGGACACCGATAGCGGCTGCTATTAAAACAACCGCTACGGCACCTCCTATGATTCCCCCTTGTTTCTTTGTAATCCTCATATTGATTTCTGCCTCCAAATACGACTCTGTGATGGATTATTCATAGAGTGGATATTTTTCTGTTAATCCTAATACTAATTCGTTTGCTTCATCAAGTTTCTTGTCTAATAATGTCAGACGAATAGCTTTTGCGATCACTTTCATATCGTCTTCTTTCAGTCCACGAGTTGTAACAGCTGGTGTTCCAAGACGAAGTCCTGATGTTACGAATGGAGATTTTGGATCGTTTGGTACAGTATTCTTATTACATGTGATATGTACAGAATCCAGTACTTTTTCAGCTTCTTTTCCTGTCAGATCATATTTCTTAAGATCTACTAACATTAAGTGGTTGTCTGTTCCTCCAGATACGATATCGAATCCTTCTTCGATCAGTGCATTTGCAAGAGTATCTGCATTCTTCACAACCTGTGTCATATATTCTTTGAATGATGGGTCTAATGCTTCTTTGAATGCTACAGCTTTACCAGCAATCACATGCATTAATGGTCCACCCTGGATTCCTGGGAAGATTGCTTTGTTGAAGTTGTATTTTTCGTTCACTTCATTGCTGCACATGATCATTCCACCACGAGGTCCTCTTAATGTCTTATGTGTTGTTGTTGTTGTTACATGAGCATAAGGGATTGGGCTCTGGTGTAATCCTGCAGCTACTAATCCTGCGATATGAGCCATATCTACCATTAAAACTGCCCCAACTTTGTCAGCGATCTCACGGAAACGTTTGAAGTCGATCGCTCTTGCGTATGCACTTGCACCAGCAATGATCATCTTTGGTTTGCATTCTAATGCGATTCTTTCTACTTCATCATAATCGATGAATCCTTCATCATTAACTCCGTATGGTACGCAGTGATAGTTCTTACCAGACATGTTGACTGGGCTTCCGTGTGTTAAATGTCCACCGTGGTCTAAGCTCATTCCCATGTATGTATCTCCGACATTCAATACTGCGAAGAATACTGCCATGTTTGCCTGTGCTCCAGAGTGTGGCTGTACATTTACATATTCGCATCCAAATAATTCTTTGGCACGTTCTCTTGCAAGATCTTCTACCACATCTACATACTGGCATCCACCATAGTAACGTTTTCCTGGATATCCCTCTGCATATTTGTTTGTTAAATGGCTTCCCATTGCAGCCATAACAGCTTTGGAAACAAGGTTCTCTGATGCGATCAACTCAAGATTTGTTCTCTGTCTTGTTAATTCGTTTTCCATTGCTTCTGCTAATTCCGGATCGTAGTTCTTTACTTCGCTAAAATCAAACATTGTTTTCTCCTTTATATATTTATGTAAAATAATATTGTGTCTCGTATATTGTGTCTTGTTCTTATGATCATTCGATTGCCTGATCTATCTGATTATTCCTGGAACTGTTCTTTTAATGCTTCTACTGCACGTTCTACACGACTCTCTTTGATCAGAACAGTGATCTTGATCTCTGATGTGTAGATTAAGTGAATGTTGATTCCACGATTATACAGTGCTTCAAACATCTTAGAAGCTGCTCCGCTGTTAGACATCATTCCAGCTCCGACGATAGATACGATTCCGACTTCTTTATCACTGATGATATCTTCGTAATCTGCTTCATCAAATGCTTTCTTTAATGTTTCAACGGCATGATCTGCTTCATCCTGTGCTACAACGAAAGAAATATCTTTATTCTCTCCACGTCCGATGGACTGAAGGATCAGTTCCACGTTGATTTTTTCTTCTGCAATGGCACCAAAAACTTTTGCTGCGATTCCTGGCTGGTTTTTGATTCCTTTGATTGCGATCAGTGCAACTTCAGAGTTAGACTGAACACCGCTAAATAACATTTTCTCCATCTGATTATTCCTCCTCTGGTGTTGAAAGTTCAATTCCAAGTTCTTCTAGCTGTAATGTATCAACCGGTCCTGGAGCCTGTGTCATCAGGCAGGAAGCATCTTTTACTTTCGGGAAGGCGATGACATCACGAATGCTGTCTTCTCCTGTTAACCACATAACAAGACGGTCAAGACCATAAGCTAAACCAGCATGTGGTGGTACTCCAAATTTGAATGCATCTAATAAGAATCCAAAACGGTTGTAAGCATCTTCTTTTGTAAATCCAAGAGCTTCAAACATCTTCTCCTGAATATCATCCTGATGGATACGGATTGATCCACCACCAAGTTCTGTACCATTTAATACGATATCGTATGCTTTCGCACGGACATCTCCTGGTCTTTCATCAATGAATTCAAGATCTTCTTCAAATGGCATCGTAAATGGGTGATGCATTGCTGTGTAACGATTCTGTTCATCGCTCCACTCAAGTAATGGGAATTCTGTAACCCATAAGAACTTATACTGGGATTTGTCGATCATATCGTACTGTTTCGCAATGTGAAGTCTTAAGTTACCAAGTACATCAAAGACAACTTTGTCTTTGTCTGCGGCAAATAGTAATAAGTCTCCTGCCTGTCCATCCATTGCTTTGATCAGTGCATCCATCTCTTCTTCTTTCATGAATTTAGCGAAAGATGATTTCACTGTTCCATCGCTCTTTAACTGAATATATGCAAGTCCTTTCGCTCCGAAGTCTTTGGCGTAGTCAACGAATCCATCGATCTTCTTACGTCCAAGATCTCCTAAACCTTTAGCGTTTAATCCTCTTACGGATCCACCATTCTCTAATGCTCCTTTAAATACCATAAAGTCGCATCCGGCAACTGTATCGGATACATTCGTAAGTTCCATTCCAAAACGCATATCTGGTTTATCAGATCCGAAACGGTCCATTGCTTCTTTATAAGTCATGCGAAGCATAGGAAGCTGTACATCAATATCTAATACTTCTTTGAAGATCTTCTTTAACAGACGTTCATTTACATCGATCACATCATCGACATCAACAAATGAAAGTTCCATATCAATCTGTGTAAACTCTGGCTGGCGGTCTGCACGTAGATCTTCGTCACGGAAACATTTTGCGATCTGATAGTAACGGTCGAATCCAGAGCACATTAAAAGCTGTTTAAACAGCTGTGGTGACTGTGGAAGTCCGTAAAATTCTCCTGGATGTACACGGCTTGGTACAAGATAATCTCTTGCTCCTTCTGGTGTACTCTTTCCTAAAACTGGTGTCTCGATCTCTAAGAATCCTTCATCCCCTAAGAAGTTACGTACCATTCTTGTTACATCATTACGAATGCGTAAGTTTCTCTGAAGATTTGGTCTTCGAAGATCAAGATAACGGTATTTTAAACGAAGTTCATCTTTGACTGTCTGATTCTCGTCAATTGGAAATGGAGGAGTTTCTGATTCTGATAAGATACGTAATGTATGTACCTTAATCTCGATATCTCCTGTCTTCAAGTTCTCGTTGATCGCTGCACTTCTCTTCTCTACAGTACCTACTGCTGCAACGACATACTCACTTCTTAAAGAGTTTGCCTTATTATAGTCTTCCTCAGATAATACTTCCTGATCAAAAACTAACTGTAAGATTCCTGAGCGGTCTCTTAAGTCCACAAATATAAGACTTCCTAAATTTCTTCGTTTCTGTACCCATCCCATGACAGTGACTTCTGTTCCGATAAGTTTGTTGCTTACCTCTGTACATCGGTGGGATCTGGCTAAACCTGACATTGATTCTGCCATGATATTTCCTCCTTCATCCTTTTCACTTTGTACGAAAGGCAGAGCCCGTATCTTCGGTTCTGCCTTATATATTCTTTTATGAATCTTTTCTTACAAGGATCTGTTCGATCTCTGCAGCGTAAAGTACGTGATAATCCTTCTCTGGATACCACTGTTCATCTAAAGATTTATCAACAAATCCTTCTGGATCCATTGGCTGAGAATATAACTTCTTACAGATCAGTACGATCTTTGCTTCCTCAAAAAATGGAATTCCATTCGCATCTGTTGGTGTCAGACGTGTCTTCGCGATCTTGTCTTCATCTCTTCCAGATACACTTCCAAGATAGCTTAAATCCTTCTTAAAAGTATCATCATAGAAAGATAATGTAAATGATTCTGACTGGTCAATGAATTCTTTTGTATATCTTTGTGGTCTTAAGACTGTCACAGCAACATTCTTACCCCACATAACACCTAAACCACCCCATGAGGCAGTCATTGTGTTAACTTTTCCTTCCTGATTCTTTGCAGTAACAAGCATCCATTCCTTACCAATCAGGCGAAATACGCTTTGGTCGAAATCTTCTGGTGCCACGATCGCATATTCACTCATGCATGTTACCTCCTTTCTTGTAATTATTACTCATTATATATGATTTTGTCAAAAATGTCACGAACTAGTATAAGAAAGCATGATTTTATTTTAAACAATCTGCGATCTTATCAAGCGAAATGGTCGTAACTTCTCTTGTTTCCATATTTTTGACATTTCCTTCATTCTTCGCTAATTCGTCATCACCAATGATGATCGTATTCTTGGCATTCAGCTTATTTGCATATTTCATCTGTGCTTTTACGCTTCTTCCAAGATAATCTGTTTCTACGACAAATCCCTGATCACGAAGATCTACAACGATCTGGTAAGCTTTTGCTTTTGCTTCCTGTCCAAGAATTCCTACATAAAGGTCAATATCTCTTGTGCATGGAAGATCTACTTTCTCTTCTTCTAAGAAATAAAGGATTCTCTCTACACCCATACCAAATCCAACGGATGGCATAGAAACTTTTCCATCGATCTCATGAACAAGATTGTCGTAACGTCCACCACCACATAAAGTAAATCCATCTTCATTTACAAATTCGAATACGGTCTTTGTATAGTAGTCTAATCCACGAACGATTTCTGTATCAACTTCATATGGAATATTTAATGCATCTAACAGACTCTTTAATTCTTCAAAATGTGCTTTACATTCATCATCTAAATAGTCGATCGTTCTTGGTGCATCTTTGACGATCTCTTTGCATTCTGGAACTTTACAGTCAATGACACGTAATGGATTCTTTTCCATACGTTCTCTACATGTAGGACATAAATGTTCTTCATGTTCTTTTAAATATGCTAATAATGCTTTGTTGTATTCCTTTCTACAATTTTCACATCCAATGCTGTTGATGTGTAATTTTGCATCTTTTAACCCAATTTTCTTAATAAAAGTGGATACTAATGTGATCAGCTCTACTTCTGCTAATGGACTTTCCGCTCCGACAAATTCAACTCCGAACTGGTGGTGCTGTCTTAATCTTCCACTCTGTGGTTTTTCATAGCGGAATGCTGGTGTGATATAGAACATCTTGATCGGCTGTGGCTCATTTGCCAGACCATTCTGTAAATATGCACGGATCGCTCCTGCTGTTCCTTCTGGTTTTAATGAAATGCTTCTGTGTCCTTTATCTTCAAATGTATACATCTCTTTCTGGACAACGTCTGTTGTTTCTCCAACACCTCTCTGAAAAAGCTCTGTATGCTCAAATACTGGTGTGATGATCTCGTGAATATTATAGGATGCGCATAAATCTTTGAAAATATTCTCTAAATATGTGCGCTGGTCCATATCTTTTCCAAACCAGTCTTTTGTTCCTCTTGGTGCCTGTGTAATCATTCTTGTTCCTCCTCAAATAATTCATCCAGATTGCCTTTTTCCATCACAGTTTCCATAACTCCGTCTGAAAATGCGACTCTCTGGAATGCTAAAAATACTTTCATATCAAAATTCTTTACTTCATCGATCATGATATCAAGTGCAGTCTCAACATCAAATCCTTCTCTATAATCCCTGTTTGAGATCAATGCTCCGAAAATATCACATACATGCATGATCCTTCCAACCAATGGAATCTGTTTTCCTACCAGATTATGTGGATAACCGGTACCATCATAATGTTCATGATGATATAGAACTGCGTCTAAAACCGTCTGGTTATAATCGTAATCTGCAAGGATCGCATATCCAATGGATGGATGCATTCTCATATATCTTGTTTCGTCAACAGCCAGAATCTCATCTTCCACTTTCTCATTCATATAGAAATTAAGTCTTACTTTCCCAAGATCATGTAACATTCCTGCAACCGCAAGATCATAACACACTTCTTCTTGTAATCCTAATTCCTTGCCAACAAGATAAGCCAAATTACTGACAATGATACCATGACTGATCGTTTCTTTTATATCCGCATGGATCGGTGTCTCAATATCTGTTCGTCCATAACTGATTGCCATAATCAAACTCCTGTTTATATCATCTTTAATTCTTTTCTATGAATGATCTCATCAATTCGTGTAATGTATTGCTTTATATCTTTAAGATTTTCGATGCGGTCCACCTGATGGTCTTCCTGATGGACGATCTTTGAAGATGTACCAGCACCAACTGCTATAATATCATGTAATTCCTCCATAATCAAAATATTATAGAGACATTCTTTTCCTTTTTTCGAAAAACCGACATTCTCAAGGTTCCCTGGAATGTTTTTCTGCCGGTATAAATAATATGGTTCCATATTCATATCTCTTGCACATGAAGCGGCATAAGATACCATCTCTTCACTCGCTCCAAAGTGATATGTATCTTTCATTCGATTCAATCTCGATGAACGCTTGACTGCAAGTGCATGAACCGTTAAACTCTCTGGATTAAGTTTTTTGATCTCATCTAAAGTATAGGAAAGTTCTTCCATGCCTTCTTCTGGAAGCCCACAGATCATATCCATATTAATGTTATCGATCCCAGCCTGTCTCGCAAGATTAAATTTCTCTTTGATATCTTGTGCGAAATGATTTCTTCCGATGAGTTTTAATGTCTTATCGTTCATTGACTGTGGATTGATACTAATCCTTGTCACACCATATTTCTTTAGAATCTTTAATTTCTCGAAATTCAAGCTGTCTGGCCGTCCTGCTTCCACAGTGATCTCCTGGATCTTTGAAAATGGGAATCTCTTATTAACCTCATATAACAGATATTCCAGATCTTCTTCTTTTAAAGATGTTGGTGTTCCACCGCCAATATACATCGTCTGAAGTTCTTTGTGCGCATAAGTCTTCGCCACAAAATCCAGTTCTTTCAATAAAGCTTCAAGATAGTCTTGTACAATATTCTCAAATTGATCGATCGAATACGATGTAAAAGAACAGTACAAACATGTGCTTGGGCAAAATGGAATTCCTATATATAGACTGTATCCTTCTTTGTATGGAAATGCTTTTAGCAGTTCTTTCTCTTTCTGAACGGTTTCTGTACATAATCTTGCTTTTTCTTCGGATGCCAGATAATCCTTTTGAAATCTGTGAATGATTTCTTCACTGCTCTCACCCTTTTCATATCCATCAAAAGCAATCTTTGTCGGACGGATCCCAGTCAACGTTCCCCATGGAAGCTGTTTGTCTAATGCTTTGGAAAACAACTGATAGATTCCTTGTTTCATCCGGTTTTTAAAAATCTTCTTATTTTCATAATCACCAAATAACTGGATCTCATCTTCTAACTCGCCCTTTTTATATAAATTCATGACGATTTCCTGATCTTTATAATCCACGTCCAGTATAAAATCATAGATAGAATCAACGTGATCCGTCAATTCTATCTTCTCTCCAAGCATAAATGCCAATATTAAACTTCGAATGTCATATTCATAAATGGTCTTGTTCTGAATTAATCCAATCATAATCTATTGCAGAAACGGATTGCATCTGCTTTCCTCCTCGATCGTCGTTGGTGGTGTATGACCGGATAGTACCTTTGTCCATGGTGGGAGTACGAATAATTTCTCTCTGATCGCTGTCAGAAGATCATTCAAATTGCCTGTCGGAAAGTCTGTTCTTCCAATGCTCATCTGGAACAGTGTATCTCCAGAGATCAGCCATCCATAATCTGCAAAATAATAACATACTCCACCTTTTGTATGTCCTGGAACATGGATACATTTTACCTTTGTTCCTAATACATCTATGATCTCTCCATCTTTCACCAGATGATTCGCTTTTAATGAGAGATCCATTCCCATCATCGCTCCGAGATTGAGCTGTGGATCTGCCAGAACATCTGCTTCATCTTCATAAAGATAGATATCAAGATCTGGTTTTTGTTCCATCAGATATGGAAGGGCCATTACATGATCAAAATGCCCATGTGTCAGACATACGCCTGCCAGTTCCATTCCATCTTCTTCTAATGTATTCATAATACGTTCTCCCTGATCTCCCGGATCAAAGACGAATGCCTGATTTGTTTTTGTATTCTCAACAATATAGCAGTTTGTCTGCATCTGCCCAAGACAGATCGTTACCATCTTAAGAGGTCTGTCAAGTCTTAATGTTGTTTCGCTCATATTTTCACCTATCCTGCTGTTCTTTCTATGTCGATCACGCCTTCTACATTCCTGATCTTCGCAATAATACGGTTCAACTGCTCTACGCCTGTAATATCAAAGGACATACTAAGCGTTGCTCTTCCTTTCTTATTGTTTGATACGTTGATCGTTATGATGTCAATATCTAATTCTAAGAAGATCTTTGATACTTCTGCTAACAATCCCTTTCGATTATTGGCATAAATATTGATCTCTGTCGTGTAAGTCTGTGTTGTATCTGCTTCACTTACCTGCCATTCAGCTTCAATAAGTCTTGCCCTGTCAGATTCTGGCATATTCAGAAGGTTCACACAATCTGTTCTGTGAATCGAGATTCCTCGTCCTCTTGTAATAAATCCAACGATCTCATCTCCTGGTACTGGATTACAACATTTTGAAAAACGAACAGCAACATCATTCGCTCCACGTACAACAATTCCTCCTTTGGATTTCTCATCCTTTTTCTTCTCTGGATTTGCTGCTGCCGCCTGTGCTGCTTCTGTTGTTTTCTGCAAGATCTGTTCATCCGTGATCTTTTGTTTCTGGATCTTACGGTCTTCTTCCTGCATCTTATTGATAACCTGGCCTTCTTTTAAACCACCATGTCCAACAGCTGCACATACAGAATCCCAGTCTTTAAATCCGTATTTTAGTTCAACCTTCTTAATGTATTCAGGTTTCATGAGTTCTGGGAGCCTGATGCTCTTGCTCTTACAGTATTTTTCTAACAGTTCCTTACCTCTGACGATATTCTCTTCCTTGAATTGTCGTTTAAACCACTGATTGATCTTACTTCTTGCCTGTGCTGATTTTACGATTCCTAACCAGTCTCTGCTAGGTCCTTTTGAATTCTGTGATGTAATGATCTCTACACGATCACCATTCTGCAAATGATAATCAAATGGTACCTGTCTTCCATTGACCCTGGCTCCAACCATCTTATTACCGACTGCACTATGGATTGAATATGCAAAATCGATCGGTGTCGAACCATTCGCAAGGTTTTTGACATCTCCATTCGGTGTAAAACAATATACCTGTTCTGCAAAGAGATCCAAGTTCGTCTTCAGCAAACTTAAAAACTCTTTGTTATCATCCATATCACGCTGCCATTCCAGCACTTCTCTTAACCAGCTTAACTTCTCTTCTTCTTTGTTAAGTCCCTTGGTATTATTATTTTCTTTATATTTCCAATGGGCTGCGATACCATATTCAGCAACACGATGCATCTCAAATGTACGGATCTGAATCTCAAATGGATGTCCTTCTGGTCCGATCAATGTTGTGTGAAGTGACTGATACATATTCGGTTTTGGCATCGCGATATAATCCTTGAATCTTCCTGGAATCGGTTTATACATCTCATGAATGATCCCAAGTGCCGCATAACAGTCCTTAACCGTATCAACCTTGATCCGGACTGCAAATAAGTCATAAATCTGATCGATCGTCTTATGCTGATTGACCATCTTCTTATATATACTGAACATGTGTTTCACACGGCCATCAATCTCTGCCTTAATTCCAGCGTGGTCAATATGTCCTTTCACTTCGTCAACGATTTCCTGAATGAACGCTTCTCTTTCTTCCTTTGCAGAATCAAGAGAGCGTTCTAAATCTTCATAAACATCTGGTTTTAAATATCGAAGTGCCAGATCATCTAATTCAACTTTGATCTTGGAAATACCAAGACGATGTGCGATCGGTGCATAAATATCCATCGTCTCTCTGGATTTCTCTTTTTGCTTCTCTGGACGCATAAACTGCATGGTACGCATATTATGCAAACGGTCAGCAAGTTTGATCAGGATTACTCGGATATCTTTTGCCATTGCAAGAAACATCTTTCGTAAGTTCTCCGCCTGAACTTCGATCTTGTCTTTGGAATAGCTTAATTGTCCTAACTTTGTTACGCCATCAACTAACTGGGCAACTTCTTCCCCAAAATCTCTTACAATATCTTCATGGGTTGTTTCCGTGTCTTCTACTACATCATGAAGCAGTCCTGCCATAATCGTTTCTTTATCAAGTTCTAATTCTGCCAATATGATCGCAACACAAATAGGATGAATGATATATGGCTCTCCAGACTTTCGTTTCTGTTTCTCGTGTGCCTTATATGCTACTTTATAGGCACGTTCTACAGCCTCAATATCTTCTTCATCATAAATGCTTTGCATGGTTGTGATCAGCTGTCGTTTCAGTTCCTCAGGCGGTGTGAAACTATCTGGACTGCTGATATCCTTCTTTACACGATTAATGTTTGTTCTGCTTTCTTGTTTCATGCACGGATACCTCTTGTTTCTTTTGATTATTTTTTAAGCTTTGATTCGCAGTAAATACAGCGATATACTTGGTGTTCTCTGTCTGTCAATTTAAACACATGATCGATTTCTTGTTCTACAGATGTAATACATCTTGGATTCTTGCATTTTGCAATATTCACGATCTTCTCTGGAAGTTCTACTTTGTGTTTGGACTTTACACTGCCATTTTCAATGACACATACCGTAACTTCTGGATCTATATAACCTAAAACATCAAAGTTCACTTCAAATGCATCTGAAATCTTAATGATATCTTTCTTGCCCATTTTGCTGCTTTTTACATTCTTAATGATCGCAACACTGCAATCTAACTGATCTAATCCAAGACTATTATAAATCTGCATTCCGCGTCCTGCACGGATATGATCTAATACGATTCCATTCTTAATGCTATCAATGTTCATCTGCACTTACCCCCAGTAATTCCATGATCAATGCCATTCTTACATGTTTTCCATTCAATACCTGTTTAAAATAGCAGGCTCTTGGATCGTTATCAACTTTTACAGAAATCTCATTCACACGAGGTAATGGATGTAAAATAGAAAGATCTTTCTTGGCGATCTTTAATTTATCCATATCTAAGATATAGCTATCCTTCAATCTTACATAATCAGCTTCATTAAAGAAACGTTCTCTCTGTACTCGTGTCATATAAAGAATGTCAAGCTGTGGCATCACATCTTCCATCTTATCAACTTCTGTAAATGTGATTCCTTTCTTCTCAAAAACATCTTTCTTCAGATACTCTGGAATCTGGAGTTCTTCTGGAGAAATTAAAATATAATTGATTCCTTCATATCTTGATAATGCTTTGATCAGAGAATGCACTGTTCGTCCAAATTTTAAATCTCCACAAAATCCAATCGTGAAATTATTTAAACGTCCCTTTTCTCTTCGAATTGTTAAAAGGTCTGTCAATGTCTGTGTTGGATGATTATGACCACCGTCTCCTGCATTGATCACAGGGATATTTACATACTGTGACGCTACATATGGCGCTCCTTCCTTTGGATGACGCATCGCAATGATATCTGCATAACATTCAATAACTCTTGCTGTATCTGCAACACTTTCTCCTTTAGATGCAGATGATGAATCAGCAGAAGAAAATCCAAGAACACTTCCCCCTAATTCAAGCATTGCTGCTTCAAAGCTTAATCTTGTTCTTGTACTTGGTTCAAAGAACAGCGTTGCTAATTTCTTGTGTTTGCACACTTCCTGATACTTCTCAGGATTCTTTGCGATGTCATCAGCGCGGTCTAATAATCTATCAATATCTTCCACGCTTAAATCCATCGGATCAATCAAATGTCTCATTACATATTCCTCCTAATGGTTTGTCCTACCTTCAATTCTACATTTTTAGGCACCTAGTGTCAATTCTTTACTTCTGATTTTAGACGAAGAACGCCCTTGTCTACCATAAAGACTGGTCGATACGATAATTTTGACTTTCTAAGTCCCTCTTCTCCAGCATCGTCTTCTCTGTTCACATATTTGAAATCTTCCATCTCATGGATCACAAACTGTTGATTGATCATCGGATAAGCTCCTTGGATATCTGCAAAAGCTTTTTCAATATGAACGATAAATGTATCTTCATTTGATGCACGTTCACCGATTGAAAATCCTACGACCTTTCCTTCCGCACGCAGAACACCTCCGACAAGTCCTAATTCTTTATAATTGATCACACAATTTTTAGAAACACAGATCTCGTCATGTTTCTCTATATCTTCTGGATCACAATTTTGCATCTTCCATTCCATCAGCATTGCCAGTACTTCTAACTGATTTTCATCGGAAAGTGGTTCATAGGACCATTCATGATTTTCTTTAAAACGATTGATATGATTTCTCTTTCCATGAAGTTTCTTTCCTGATAATGTTGCGAGTTTTTCTCTGTCATAAATATATTCTGAGATATCTCTGTCATATTCAATCTCATAAATATCTCCAAATATTTCACGAAACTCTTCTTCCATCTCATGAGTTACACCATGTAATACAAACGGAATCTTTTTTTCTTTGCAATCATCCATAAAATATTGCAATACTTTCTTTTTATTTCCTTTTCCAAGTGGATAACAAAAAGAACCTCCCTCCTCATCAGTATGAGATACAAATAATCCATCTATGATCGCATACTTTACTTGATAAAAAGGACTCCATAAAATAATATTCGCTGTTGCATAATCACAACTTCTTGTATCATCTGCTAAGATACATCGATCAATTTCTTCCTTATCTTCAATTGTTGGTGTTTTAAACTCCATCTTTATCAACTCCATTCTAGTGTTTTCTCGTAATATTTTTATTTGTGATATGGCTGATGATTCAAAATCCGATAAGCACGATAAATCTGTTCTAATATGATCGTGCCTGCCAGCGAACCACTTTGTGTAAATGACGATACATGAAATGGCTTTGCTTCCTCTGATCCTAAATCTCCAATATAAAAATGAAACTTTGAAATTCCCTGTACAGAACTTTCATTAATCAGCTGTGCAAGCCCCGGACTTGTCATACTGTCTCTTCCAGGCAGGATATGATAATGTTCTCCCGGTTCTTTTAATATTTTCTCTACTTGTTTTGCATTCTTCTTATATATTACAGAAACTTTCGCGTATGCACCAAGACGTTTTAGATACTCACCCATTGCTTCCTGATACATCTTAGGATCCTGTGATTTCTTCTGCAGAATATAAATTTCAAATTTCATCATATGTTTTAATTTCCTTCAAAAAATTGTTTTAATTTTTTATCTTGTTTTAAAGCCAGCTCATATCTTTTGTTGATCTGTTTTGTAAGTTTTTTAATTTCTTTGCTATTCTGGCTTTCTTTTTTTGCATCTGTGATCTCATCCGTATCATGTTTTTGATTATTATAGATACAGAATGTATTCCCTTTCTTCATCACATAATACGATGTCATCCCCGGTGCAAGTGTTTTAATCTTGCGGATCTTCATCTCATATGTTACATAAACGATATAGGATTCATCGTCTGCTCCTTGTTTGATCAGATATGTAAGATTCTTATATTTCTTCACATACTGATGGATTGCCTTTTGATCCTCAGTTAATTCATTCGTATCTTCTACCATATTCTTAAGATTTTCCAGATCATTTTTCTGAACTCTCTCATAATATGTTTTCATAAAATCCTCAACTGCTTTTTTCTCAGTCTCTGAATCTTCCTTCTTCGTTTTCGCTGCATCATTTGTTTCTCTGATCACGCCTTGTGAGGTATTCTTTTGTGTTGTTTGTTGAAAAATCTTTTCATTTGTAAGTCGTTCTTGTTTCATCTGGTCCAATTTCGCATATGCCAAAAAAGCTGCAATAAAAAATAAGATCCAGCTTGTAATGATAACAACAACTGTAGATTTTCTAAGCTTCACGCACATCCCTCCAATCCACCTACAGCAAATTTACAGTATATTATACCTTACCTTGCGAAGCAAGTCCAGTCCGAAGGACTATGCATTCACGAATGCCCTGCGGGTATACCTTATCGAGCGAAGCGAGTCCAGTCCGACCCCAAAATATCTCTTGCTATTTTTTTGAATATGTTGTAATATAATATAGCTTATGTACCAGTAACTCAGTGGATAGAGTGGCAGCCTCCGAAGCTGTTGGCCGCGGGTTCGACTCCCGCCTGGTGCATACTTTATCTAGATAAAATCAACGAATACAATTTAATATCGTCTTATAAGAGACTATAGATTTTACTGTTTCTGATTATTAAACAGCAAGGTCTATCGTCTCTTTTTTGTTATTAAGGAGGAATCATTTTATGGATCAGATGTATATGAAAGAAAAACCAATTTTACCATTATTACTATCAATGGCTCTGCCAATGGTAATCTCAATGTTTGTAAACTCATTGTATAACATCATTGACAGTATTTTCGTTGCCAAGATCAGCGAAGATGCAATGACCGCATTATCTCTTGTATATCCAGTACAGAATCTGATCAACTCAATTGCGGTTGGATTCGGTGTTGGAATTAATGCAGTCATTGCCATGTTTCTTGGTGCAGGAAAAGCAAAGGAAGCCGATAAAACTGCAACTCAGGGATTATTTTTAAATGTCATTCATGGAATTCTGCTTACAATCGTTGGATTAATGATCATGCCATCATTTCTTGCAATGTTTACGAATGATCAAACTGTTATTGGGATGGGATTACAGTATTCGACAATTGCATTAATGTTTTCAACGATCATTATGGCAAGTATTTCCTTTGAAAAGATTTTTCAAGCAGTTGGAAATATGGTGATCACTATGATTGCTTTAATGACTGGCTGCATTGTAAATATTGTGTTAGATCCGCTTTTAATCTTTGGAATTGGATTCTTTCCGAAACTTGGAATTCAGGGTGCAGCACTTGCAACAGGTATCGGACAAAGCAGTACATTGATCCTTTATCTGATTGTATATATATTACGCCCAATTCATGTAAAAATCAGAAAAGATTACTTAAAGCTAGAAGCTGTTTGTGTTAAGCGTTTATATGCGATCGGAATTCCAGCAACTTTAAATATGGCACTGCCATCTTTCTTAGTATCTGCTTTAAATGCGATCTTAGCATCATTTTCACAAACATATGTTGTTGTACTTGGTGTTTATTACAAATTACAAACATTCTTATATCTAACAGCAAATGGAATGATCCAGGGAATGCGTCCGATCATGAGTTATAATTATGGAGCAAAGGAATCAGCTCGTGTCCGCAAGATTTATCTTATGACGTTTGAGATCGTTGTTGGAATCATGGCTGTTGGAACGGTTATTTGTTTCATGGTGCCACAGACACTGATGAGTATGTTTACAAACAATCCTGAAACATTGACAGAAGGTGCGATCGCTCTTCGTATTATTTGTGCAGGATTTATAGCTTCTTCCGTTTCTGTTGTTTCTGCAGGTGCGTTTGAAGCGTTAGGAAAAGGTATCCAGTCTTTTCTGATTTCATTTTTACGTTATGTTGTATTGATCATTCCTGCTGCATTTGTATTAAGCAAAACAGTTGGAGTGCATGGTGTATGGCATGCTTTCTGGATTGCTGAAATCATTACAGCTGTAATAGCTTTTATTCTTTATTACCAGTTGATCGGAAAATCAGGAAAAGAAAAATTGACTAAATTTTGACAGATTGTAAAGAAACGCTTACAATAAACAAAAAGAAAAAAGGAGCGTAAAATTTATGGGACATATATCAACCGTTGAAGTTCGTTATGCAGAAACAGATCAGATGGGAATTGCTCATCACAGCAACTATGCCATCTGGTTTGAAGTTGCCAGAACTGATTTTATCAAGGCTGCTGGCATTTCTTATACAGATGTAGAAAAAGAAGGAATCATCACTCCATTAACGAGTCTTGAATGTAAATACAAAAAAGCAGCTTTCTATGAAGACCAGTTACAGATTCATGCAAGTCTTACAAAGCTGTCTCCGGTTCGTCTGGAATTCTCTTATAAGGTTACAAGAGATGGGGACCTGATCGCTACTGGAAAAACAACGCATGGTATGGTGACAAAAGATTTAAAACCGATCAACGTAAAAAAAGAACATCCGGAAATTTACCGAATGTTCGAAAATGCTTTGGATTAAAGATAACTTAACTGCTCAATTAGAATTAACCGCATTAGTTGATGCGGGAATGTCATTCTACTGAAACTTAATTTTAATTTTCCTTTGGATACAACCTTTGGTGATAATCCGAGGGAACCACCAATAATAAATGTAATATTGTTTATGGACTCCTTGTTCCACTGATCCCATTTCTTCTGGAATTGTTCGGTGGAGTAAGGAGTTCCTTCTATACAGAGAGGAATTACGAAAGATCCTTCTGGAATCTTATCAAGAATTCTTTGACCTTCAATTTCTTTAATCTTTGATTCCTCTTTGTCACTGGCATTATCTGGTGTTTTCTCATCAGGGAGTTCTATGATCTCAAAATTATATTTTTTACGGATGATCTTTGTGTAATGATCGATCAGTTCTCTTAAATATGTTTCTTTAATTTTTCCGACACAGATCATTTGGATTTTCATGTGTTTCGATACCTTTCTTTATAACTTAATCAGCAATTCCCAATAGCCTTTGTGACTGCTGCCAATTCGTCTAATTGCCTCTTGTTTTTTCATCTTATTTAAATAATATTTTACTCTATCCACTGTCCATCCTAATTCCATTGCTATTTCTTTCTGACTTAATGCTGGATTATTTTGAATCACTTGTAAAATTTCGTGATCATTTTTAGTTAATTTTATCGTAGTTTGGGTAGTAATTTGGGTAGTAGTTTGGGTAGTAGTTTGGGTAGTAATTTGGGTAGTAGTTTGGGTAGTTTTTGATTTTTCTTCTCTTCGATACATATTCACTCTAAAATCACCATCAAAATCAATTAATTCTGGTTTTTTAAGACCATATTCTTTACATTCCCTAAGAATTCTTGGTATTCCGGTTCCCCATTTTTCGATAATTTTCATATACGCAAATGCATTGGCTATCGCTGGATTTCTTAGTCTTGAATACCCTTCAATCATTTTCTTTATTGATACCGTATTTAAAAGCATACCAGGTGATGTTACCTCTAATCGATCATCAAATATCGCTACCTGTATATTACCTGGTTCCAGATAATTACGATGAGCAACTGCATTGGCTATTAGTTCCCTTACACTATTTATTGGAAGTTCATAAACATCTTGCCGATATATTCCTTTAATCTGCATACCCATATTAATCTTTTCTAACACATACTGAAAAGCTAATTGTACCTGATCTTGAATCGGTCCGCTGAACTCTCTGCGATCCACAAAATAAGCTCTTGTTTTCCCTTTAAATACTGCACATTGAATTGTTGGTTGAATTTGCATTTTCCCTGTCAATAATGCATAAGCATTAGTAGGAATAATTTTTCCATTATCTTCTTTCAAAATTCCCCACGTAATCAATATATTCTTTGTAACATCACGTATTGCTGCTTTCTCTTCATCATTCCATGTATTTTCAATTGCTATTTTTTTCATTTTGTCACATAAATCTTTTATGTCATCTTCATTAATTTCAAGATATTCACATGGCTCATTATCAAAATATCTATTTTGACCTTCCAGAATTAATTCTTTCAGCATATATCCTTCCGCATGTCTTGATGTACCAGCTACACGTACATAGGTTCCATCTACAAGTCCTTTGTTTTTTATATAATATGGACGCATCGGTCCCGGATGAATCTCTACTACTATAATCGTCTTGTCATCAATTGATTGCAACGTTACATCTGGATAAATTTTAGGCTCACAGCTATCTGAAATAGCATTTGTAATAGCATCCATTGTCTGAAAAATCGTATCAGGATTCATCCCAACGATATTTAATGTCTTGTCATCAACACCAAAAACAATACGTCCTCCTCTGCCATTTGCAAAAGCTACTACTGTTTTCATATATTTTTCACTTTTTTTGGGCATTTCAACTTTATATTCAATATTTATTGACTCTCCTGAAAACAATTTATTTTTCAATATAACTTCTCCTATCATTATGCATCAAAAATATACTTAATACTATATAAATATGTTTTGAATCATATCATACAATTTTAACATTTACAATATAATTTTCTCATCTTACATAAAAGTGTAGCACATTTCCATAACCCCATCAAACTTCACTCATACAATGACAAGAACCCTCTTTTCATCTGCAATAGATACCTTATTGCAAAAAACACTTTTATGTACTAAAATTAAAATAATAAAATTGTTAAACGAGGTAACTAACAATGATTGAAATCCGAAAATTTGAACCCGATGATACAGATGCAGCAGTCAAGATCTGGAACGAAGTTGTTGACGACGGCGTTGCCTTTCCTCAGTTAGATGACTTAGATCATGAAAGTGGTCTTGCTTTCTTTGAAGAACAGACATATACCGGGATCGCTGTTGATTCTGATACAAATGAAATTGTCGGACTTTATATTTTACATCCAAATAATGTTGGAAGATGCGGCCATATCTGTAATGCAAGTTATGCAGTTTCTTCTGCTCACAGAGGAAAACAGATTGGTGAATTTCTGGTCACTGACTGTATAAAACGCGCTCCTGAATTTGATTTTAAGATCCTTCAGTTTAATGCAGTTGTTGCAAGTAATAAGGCAGCTTTACATCTATACAAAAAACTTGGATTTATCCAGCTTGGTATCATTCCAAAAGGATTTTTATTAAAAGATGGCACTTATGAAGATATCATTCCTCATTATCTAACTTTGATCCATTCCTGATCTTCTTTTTTCTCAAAGCTGCCATCCCCGATTCCTAATGCAGATTTTGCTAACATATCAGCATAATCATTATATTTATCATTAGAATGTCCTTTCACTTTCACGAACTTGATCTGCACATATTGTTTCATTTCTTCATAAATTCGTTGATACGCCTGTGTTCCTTCTTTTTTCGCTGCCCATTCTCCTGTGCACCATTTCTGGATCCCTTCATAATCATAATGAATCGCCAGCTTTTTATAGCCATTTTCTTTTGCAAAACGCATGGCTGCTTCAGAACCTTTGATCTCGCCTGCTACATTGCGCATGGTTGCTAATTCTTCATCCGCATAAGGATATGCAAAATAACGTTCTACCCCATCATGCATTAATACCATACCATAAGAAAATCTCTTCTGAGAATGATCATAACTTCCATCAACATATGCAACTAATGTATCTTCATCAATCTGCATCAATTCATTTGCATCGGGATTTAAGAACGCTTCTGCTTCTGCCTTTGTCTTAAATCCTTTGTATCTTGCATTTGGGAATCCCATGACCTGTGCTTTACATGCATCCCATGACATATAGATTCCTGGTTTTCTTCCTTTTTTTACTGCGTAAAATTTTCCTGCCATATATTTCCTCTTATTTCTTTAATAGTCTTAATCCTTATATTATAATTTTCTTTGAAAAGAAAAAATCCTGCATTGCAGGATTTTCCCTAACCTTATGATTCTAGTCGTTATCTCTTCCACCAAATAAAATGACCAGACGAAGCAAGCTCAGAAGTGCTGATGCTGCACCTGCTACATATGTCAGTGCAGCTGCTGATAAAACCTTCCTTGTCTGCCCCACTTCATCTTCGTACATGATCCCTGTACTTCCAAGAATTCGTAACGCTCTTGAAGAGGCATTAAATTCCACCGGAAGTGTTACTAATTGAAAGATCACTGCTAATGAAAATAATAAAATTCCAACATTCAATAATGTCTGATTCATTCCAAGAATCACTCCACCTAGAATAAACAACCAGGAAAGATTGGATCCAAGATTCACAGCTGGAACCATAGCCCCACGAATCTTCAATGGTGCATATCCTTGCTGATGCTGTACAGCGTGCCCACACTCATGGGCTGCAACACCGATCGCTGCGATCGAATCAGATCCATAAGTTGCATCTGATAATCTTAATACTTTATTCTTTGGATCATAATGATCTGTAAGATTCCCGCTGACACGTTCTACTGAAACATCGTAAATTCCTGCCTGATTTAAAATACGTTCAGCAGCCTGAGAACCCGTCAGTCCGCAATGACAACGGACTCTTGAATATCTTCGAAACGTTGAATTCATCTTGGAAGATGCGATCATCGTGATGATCACTCCGATGATGATCAAAATATACGTTGGGTCAAAATAATAACCATAACCGTATGGATACATAAATATCTCCCTTCTTTCTCTGTAACATGTAGATGATTATATCGTTCCTCCTACATGAAATCAAGGCAGTTTAGAAATATTTTATAATCATTTTATTGAATGATTAATTCTTCATATTTTTATAACAAAGAAGCTCTTAATTCGTCTCCGGATTTCGCACTCAAATATGCTGGCGCAATATCAAATACAGTCTTACATCCACTCTGTCCTTCTTTGGAAAGCTTATATGCAGCTCTTGCATATGCAACTAAAACACTTGATGTAAATTCTGGATTAGAATCTAATTTTAAGCTGTACTCAATGATATGTTTGTTTTCTTTTTCCCATCCTGTACATCCACTTCTTAATACAAATCCACCATGAGGGATCTTGCTGTGGTCACGATCTAATTCTTCCTGACTGATGAAATGTACAGTTGTATCATAGTCTGAGAAGTAATTCGGCATTGTCTTGATCTCTTCTTCAACTTTCTTCGCATCTGCACCTTCTTCAAGTACTACAAAGCATTCTCTTGTATGCTTCTGTCTTGTTGTAAGTTCTGGATCTTCCCCATTACGAACTGCTTCTAAAGCTGCTTCTACAGGAATTGTGTACTGTTTACCATCTTTGACACCTTCCACACGACGGATCGCATCAGAGTGTCCCTGGCTGACTCCTTTTCCCCAGAATGTATAATCTTTTCCTTCTGGAAGGATCGCGTTTGCATACATTCTATTTAAAGAGAACATTCCTGGATCCCAACCTACAGAAATGATTCCAATATGTCCATATTCTTTCGCTGCTTTATCTACATTTGCAAAATGTTCTGGAATTCTTGCGTGTGTATCAAAGCTGTCTACCACGTTAAATAATTTGGCATATTCTGGTGTCTGAACAGGAAGGTCTGTTGCACTTCCTCCACATAACATTAAAACATCAATCTTATCTTTCCAATCTTCAACATCTTTGACATTACATACAGCTGCACCTTCTGTTAAAATGCTGACTGTCGCTGGATCTCTTCTTGTAAATACAGCTGCAAGCTCCAAATCGTCATTCTGTTTGATCGCGCATTCAATTCCGCGTCCAAGGTTACCATAACCCATAATACCAATTCTAATCATTGATTTTCTCCTTTTTGACTTTATTAAACATAGTATATCATTTCTGTGTTTTGCGTTCAATGTATTCTTTTTATGATTTTTTTGCTATAATGATCTTAAAAATTCCCGATGATTCCTGATCCTTCGGGAATATTCTAACAGAAATGAGGAATTTTATCATGTCATTTACCGGCATTTTCAAAGCAAAAAACGGCATTGTCGCTGTCGTTGATTCAAAGGCATCCAGAGTAGAAAATGGGCAATCTTTTGAGGATATTCAAAGAAATCCAGAAAAACTATTCATATTCCAAAACGGAATCGCGACAACTTTTGGAGCAAACCAGATCTTAGTTCAGAATCCTTTTGAATTTTCTTCAAAAGTCATTGCAATTGAAGATCTGGTTTATGAATATCTGCATTTAAAGAATATCTTAGATGCTTCTTTCTTCCAATCTCTGCTCGTAAAAATGACATCCAACCCAGCCAATACAGAACCTGTAAACTTTCTGGTTGGACGCAAAATCCGTCAGGAAGAATACATCTTAGAACATCATCAAGTACGTTATTGCGCCTACTCACAACGGCTCGCAACCCCAATGGAACATTTCTTTACTGGCGGAGATAAAAAATATCGGGAACACTTTGATAACCTTCTATATCTTTCACAGATCACCTCTGTTGATATATTGCAGAAAACTGTTGCAAAAGAACTGGATGGATTGATTCAATATTATGACCAGCAATCCGAATATAATCCTGTAGGAAAGCCTGTGAAATCTTATGTTTTAAGATAATGCTACTTTATAGTTTTATCTTCGAAAAAGCCTCCGCAAATGCATTATTGATCGGCTCCTGTGCTTCTTTTTGCTGTTTTTTCAAATATCGGTTCACTTCTTTTTTACTCATTCCAGAACCTTGTTTTTCTTTTCTTTGTTTAAATGCAGACAGTTTTTCTTTATACCCGCAAACACATACAAACTTCTGTCCTTCACCTTCTCCGACCATTTCCATCTTCTTATGGCATACGGGACATCTGGCATTTGTGACCCTTGAAATCGTCTTTTTATATCCGCAGGTACGGTCCTGACATACCAGACGTTTCCCGTGTTTTCCATTGACTTCTAATAAAAATTTTCCACATTCCGGACAGCGGTGTCTTGTGACATTATCATGTCTAAATTTACCATCCGATGTTTTAATATCATTGATCAATGCCTGTGTATAGTCTGAGATTTCTCTCATAAATTTCTGGTCATTTTGTTTTCCTTTAGAAATTGCTGTCAATTTCTTCTCCCAGTCAGCGGTTAATTCTGCTTTCTTAAGATCTTCCGGAACTAGTTCTAATAACTGCTTTCCTTTGGATGTGATATGAATTTCATTTCCTTTTTTCTCAAGAAGATAGCTGTTAAATAATTTATCAATGATATCAGCTCTTGTCGCAACCGTTCCAAGTCCTTTTTTATCCATCTGATCGATCAGTGTACCTTCCGTATAACGTCCTGGTGGATTCGTTGTTCCTTCTGTCATGGAAATCGTTCCAACCGGATATTCTTTTCCTTTGACTGGGATATTTCCTGCTTTGATCGTGTCTTTTGTTTGAGTTTCCTCTTCGTAGAGTTCTCTCCATCCCATCTGTTTGATATTCTCTGCTTTTGCACGGAAAAGTTCTCCATTTATGCTTGCTTTCACAGAGAGTTGTTCAGAAATTGCTGGTGCTGATAAAACAGCTAAAAATCTTGCAACAACCATATCATAGATTTTTCGTTCATCGGAACTAAAACTTGTCAATGATGCATACTGCTCTGTTGGAATGATCGCATGATGGTCAGATACTTTTTTATCATTGATAAAACGGCTGCTTGCTTTGATTTCTTTTCTTAATAACGTTGCTGCTGCCTTTTTATATGATCCATTCTGACATGCTTTGATCCTGTCTTTTAATGTGTCTGTCATGTCATTGGTCAAATATCTGGAATCTGTTCTTGGATATGTCAATACTTTGTGATGCTCATAAAGACTCTGCATGATATTTAATGTCTGTTTTGGTGAAAAGCCGTAACGTTTACTCGCTTCTTTCTGCAAAGTTGTCAGATCATAAAGTTCTGGAGCATAGTTCTTTTTCTCTTTTTTTGAAACCTCCGTGATTACAAGATCATGACCTCTTAATTTCTTACCAAGTTCCTCTGCCCATTTCTTATCAGAAATTCTCTGATTTCCTTTCTGATTCTCCCATGTGAAATTCATTCCTGTTGCAAAAATCTTATAACCGTAATATTTCTGCGGTTTGAAACTCTTAATTTCCTGCTCTCGGTTCATGATCATTGCCAAAGTTGGGGTCTGCACACGCCCACAAGATAACTGAGCATTGTATTTACATGTCAAAGCTCTTGTCGCATTGATCCCGACTAACCAGTCTGCTTCAGCTCTTGATCTTGCTGCACGGAAGAGATCATCATATTCTTTTCCCGGTTTTAAATGTGCAAAACCATCTTTGATCGCTTTGTCTGTTACCGAAGATATCCACAAACGGTAGATTGGTTTCTTATTTCCAGACATCTGTAAGATCCATCTGGCAACTAATTCTCCTTCTCTTCCTGCATCAGTTGCAATGATCACATCTTTGATATCATTTCGAAGGAGTAATTTCTTTACTGTCTGGAATTGTTTGGATGTCTTCTTTAACACTGTTAATTTCCAATGTTTTGGCATCATTGGAAGGACATCCATATTCCACTCTTTGTATTCCTTTCCATACTGCTCAGGATCCGCCAAAGATACTAAATGCCCTAATGCCCACGTTACAATATGATCGTTTCCTTCGATATAACTATGCGTTTCCTTCTTACAACCAAGAACTCTCGCAATATCACGCCCAACCGAAGGCTTTTCTGCTAATACTAATCGTTTCATTTTATTATTTAAACCTTTCTAAAATTGTCATCTCAAATTTATTATCCCGACCATTTTAACATATTTTGTGGTATACTGGAATAAAGATATTTTATCGTATTTTTACAGAATTGAGGTATTTACATATGAAATTAATGATCGCATCCGATATTCACGGATCTGCTTTTTACTGTAAACAATTAATCGAAGCATATAAACAAGAACAGCCTGATAAACTACTTCTTTTAGGAGATTTACTTTATCATGGCCCAAGAAATGACCTTCCTAAAGATTACGCACCAAAACAAGTCATCGAAATGCTAAACGCTATCAGCGACCAATTGATCTGTGTCAGAGGAAACTGCGAAGCCGAAGTCGACCAGATGGTACTAAACTTCCCTGTCCTAAGCGAATCCTGCATCCTATACATCGATGGACAAACCATCTACGCAACCCACGGGCACATAAACTCTCCAGCAAATCCTCCAAAATTACATAAAGGAGATATTCTGTTGACTGGCCATACCCATATCCCAGCCTGGGAAGAATATGATAACTTTTTATATTTAAATCCAGGATCTGTGTCTATTCCAAAAGAAGGATCCGAACATGGGTATATGATTTACGAAGATAAGACGTTTTTATGGAAAACTTTAAAAGGTGATGTGTATCATACACTTTAACTTTTTTGTTTTCTTATCACATATCTTAATGGTATTCTATAACCTTCATGTATATAAAACAAATAAAAAAGAGATGGAATACGAAAACGATTGAATTTCATGGCGGATCAGCGTTTTGCAAAAAATCCGTCATGAAATTCATGTTTCGTATTCTAACTCTTTTTTATTTGTTTTATATACTAGAAGATTATATAGTATCATTTGGATTTCCCATATAAATTCATCCTCTATTTCTTTCTTAACCCTTAATGATATCATCGATCGTGTCAAATGGGATTCCCTCATTTTCCCCGTTGTCTTTATGCACATGTACAATATCATCTTCTTCTAAGCATCTTGCAAATTCAATCTGCATAAAAATACCTTTGATCTCTCTTCCATTTAATGTCTTTACGATCACATGATCATTTTGTGAAACAAAAAGTTCTTCCTCATTCCCAGCTTCATCTTGTTTTACCAATTTCACTCCTGGTAATACATTTGTAAATTCCATAAAAGTTGCTCCTTTATCTTATAATTTCAGAAAAAATTTCATCAATTGTTCTTTAGCTTTGTTATATGGCATATAACGAACTGGAATATCAATCTTATCTGATTTCTTTATGATACTCTTTTCATGCGTAAATATATCAAAACTTTTCTTTCCATGATAAGACCCCATTCCGCTATTCCCAACTCCTCCAAATCCTAGATATGGAGTTGCAAGGTGGATGATCGTATCATTGATACAGCCACCGCCAAAAGACAACTGTGAAAGTACATCTTGTTCTACTTTATCATTTTCTGTAAATAAATACAATGCCAAAGGTTTGTTATGATCTCTGATATACGAAACTGCATCTTCTAATTTGTCATATGTCATTATAGGAAGTAATGGACCAAAAATCTCTTCCTGCATCACCGTGGATTCTTCTTTTACATTCACAAGTATCGTTGGGGCGATCTTTCGAAGTCTTATATCTCCATAACCGCCTTCAACGATCTTTTCATGTTTCATCAATTCCATAATGCGCTGATAATGTCTCGGATTTATCATAGATGAATAATCTTTATTCGACAAAGGATGTTCCCCGATCATTTTATTGATCCAGTATTTTAAGTAGAAGATCAGTTCACTTTCTGCTTTTTTATCTACGAAAATGTAATCTGGCGCAACACAGGTCTGCCCACTGTTTAAAAATTTTCCAAAAACAATTCGTTTTGCTGCCAACTTAATATTGGCACTTTCTTCTACAATGCATGGACTTTTTCCACCTAATTCCAAAGTCACTGGTGTTAAATGTCTCGATGCTTTTTCCATCACGATCTTTCCAACTCGTTCTCCACCAGTATAGAAAATATGATCAAATGACTGTTCCAGAAGTTTTTCACTGATTTCTACTCCTCCATTGATCACAGCAACGTAATGAGAAGGGAAAACTTCTCCAATCATCTTCTTTAAAAGACTGGCACAATGTGGTGCGTGTTCAGATGGTTTTAAAACACAACAATTTCCTGCTGCGATCGCTCCGATCAGCGGCTGTAAGGATAAAAGAATTGGATAATTCCATGGGGCTATGATCAATACCTTTCCGAGTGGTTCTTTGATCTTATAACTTTGGGATGGAAACTGGGCAATCGGTGTTTTTACCTGCTCTGTTTTCATCCATTTTTTTAGATGCTTCTTTGCATAAGAAAGTTCACTTTTTACCATGCCAATCTCTGCCATATAGGACTCAAAAGATGGTTTCCCTAAATCTTTATATAATGCATGTTCCATATCTTCTTCATGTTGTTTGATTGCACATTCCAAGCGCAATAATGCTTTCTTTCGAAATTCGTATTTCTTTGTCTTCTGGCTCTGAAAAAAATGTTCTTGTCTTTTTAACATTTGATTGATTTCCATGATAACCTATCCTTTCTTTCTCTACCTTCACCGCGTTTTATCTTAATTTTACCATATATAGTAAACTACCGCCCCTCTTTTTTATTTATTGCCACTTTTTAAGAAATTCGCTATAATAAATTTGTTTTACAACAACCATATCTTTACAACGAAAGGATTTATACATACATGAAACGTAATATCAGATTAACAATTGAATATGATGGTTCCCGCTATCAGGGTTGGCAGAGGCTTGGCGGTGATTCCAATGCGAATACGATTCAAGGAAAATTAGAGTCTGTTTTATCAAAGATGACTGGAGAAGATGTCAATATCAATGGATCTGGCCGTACCGATGCTGGTGTTCATGCTTATGGTCAGGTTGCCAATTTCCATACAGACTGTATGATGTCTGTTAGTGAGATCAAAAACTATCTTACCAAATATCTTCCATCTGATATCGGTATTGTGGAAGTTTCTGAAGCTTCCGAACGTTTTCATAGTCGTTTAAATGCGAAAGAGAAAACTTATCTTTACCGAATTGCAATTCCTGGTGTATCGAATGTTTTTGAACGTAAATACCTTTGGTATTTCCCGGAAACTTTGGATATCAAAAAGATGGAAGAAGCTGCATCATTACTGATCGGAACGCATGATTTTAAAGGATTTTCTTCAATTAAGAAAACGAAGAAATCTACCGTCCGTAGTATCTATAACATCGAGATCAAAAAGACAAAAAAAGAAATCCAGATCTCTTATACAGGAAATGGCTTCCTTCATAACATGGTCCGGATTCTTACTGGAACTTTAGTAGAAGTTGGATGTGGAAAAATAAAACCAGAGGATATTACAAAAGCACTGGAAAGTACAAAAAGAAGCGATGCAGGGATTACTGCACCGCCTCAAGGGTTATTTCTGGTTTCTGTGGAGTATTAAGATCTAATCTTATTCTCCCCAGACTTCCTCAGCAATTTCTTTCACTAATTTTAGTTTTGCCCACTGTTCTTCTTCTGTTAATTTATTACCGATCGCACAAGAAGCAAATCCACACTGTGGGCTTAGGCATAGTCTTTCCAAAGGAATGTATTTTGCTGCCTGTCTGATTCTGTTGATCACTTTTTCTTTGTCTTCAAGATCTGGTTTCTTTGTCGTGATCAGACCAAGGACAACTTTCTTGTCTTCTGATACTTTCTTAAGTGGTGCAAATCCTCCAGATCTTTCATCATCATATTCAAGGAAAAGTGCATCAACATTTTCTTTTGCAAATACATAGTCTGCAACTGTATCATATGGACCACTTGTGAAGAATGTAGAATGATAATTTCCACGACAGATATGGGATGTAATTACCATATCTTCTGGTCTTCCTTCTAATGCAAGGTTGTTCACAGTAAGCAGCTGTTTCTTCACATCTTCGAGATCAATTCCTAATGCTTTATATCTTTGTTTCGCAGCATCTCCCACGATCGCTCCCCAAGTACAGTCATCTAACTGAAGATTACGGCATCCTGCCTTATAGAACTGTTTGATCACATCCTGATATGCAACACCAATATCCTGAATCAATTCTTCATTTGTCGCATAATATTTTCTTGTCGTTTCAATGTTTGTTGGAACAATCATTTGCTGAAACATCTGTGCTGGTGCAGGAATTGTATATTTTGCAATTGTATTTTCATCTTCAAACTGTTTTAAATATCTGAAATATTCTACAAATGGATGCTTTTTCGCTTTGATCTTTCCTACCAGATAAGTGTCTTCTAAAGAAGCTAATTCTCCATCGAACTGTACTCCACTTCCTGTCTGTTCATGTGCTACCCCTTCAAATCCCCACATAAAATCTAAATGCCAGTAAGTTCTTCTGAATTCTCCGTCCGTGATCACATGATATCCTAATTCTTTTTGTTTTGCTACTAATTTTGCGATCTCTTCATTTACGATGTTATCATATACTTCTTTTGTGATCTTATTTTCGTTATATTGTGTTGTTGCTTTCTTTAATTCTTCTGTTCTTAAAAAGCTTCCTACATAATCATATCGAAATGGCTCTTGTAATTTACTCATTTTCTGTCGTCTCCTTTTTGCCTTGTTTTTTAAGTTGTATATAGTATATCATTTCAAAATCATCTTTTAAAATATATATATTTAGCGGTTTGCCATAGTTTTAAGTTATAGCAATGGAGTACCTAGGAATTAAAGTAAATTACATTTTATACAGGGTATGCTTCTTCATTTCCTTCTGTAACATCAACTTTCTTTTCCTGTGCATCGCGATATTTAAAATACTCTGTAGCAACCTGAGGGAATAAAGCGTAACTTAATACATCTTCATCCTGTTCTTTATAAGCTGCTACCTCCTTTTCTTGTTCTTTTGTATTTTATATCGTGGCATTCCATCGGAATTTCCTATGATATAAAGTTAAAAAAGGGCCTGCCTATCCTACGGATATGCAGACCCTTTTGTCATGCTTTACTTTAAAAATATATGATCTAAAATTAAAATAATCCTTCTTCATTAAAATAATCGATTCTCATCGCATGACGCACATCTTTCATTGTTTCCTGTGCTTTTGCCCTTGCAGCTTTTGTTCCCTTCTGAAGAATTTCTGCAACTTCTGGAAGTTTTGCTTCCCACATCTTTCTTCTCTCGCGGATTGGTTCTAATTCTGCCTGAAGCACTTTGTTTAAGAACTTCTTCACTTTGACATCTCCAAGTCCTCCACGCTGATAATGGGCTTTTAATTCATCTAAGTTATTGTATTCTGGCCAGAATTCTTCAAAGTATTCTGGTTTACAGAACGCATCTAAGTAGATAAATACTGGATTACCTTCTACCTGTCCTGGATCTTCAACCCTTAAATGATTTGGATCTGTAAACATGGACATTACTTTCTTCTTGATATCCTGTGGTTCATCAGATAAGTAAATACAATTTCCAAGAGATTTACTCATCTTCGCTTTTCCGTCGATTCCTGGAAGTCTTAAACATGCCTGATTGTCTGGCAGTACGATCTGTGGGTCTGTTAATGTCTCTCCATATACAGAGTTAAACTTGTGTACGATCTCTTTGCACTGCTCTACCATTGGCATCTGATCTTCTCCTGCTGGTACGACCGTTGCTCTAAATGCAGTGATATCTGCTGCCTGACTAATCGGATATGTGAAAAATCCAACCGGAATGCTTGCTTCAAAATTCTTCTGTTTGATCTCTGCTTTTACTGTTGGGTTACGCTGCACTCTTGCAACTGTAACTAAGTTCATATAGTAGAAAGACAGTTCTGTAAGTTCTGGTACCATAGACTGAATAAAGATATTAACTTTCTCTGGATCTAACCCACATGCAAGATAATCAAGTGCTACCTGCATAATGTTCTGTCTTACTTTCTCTGGATGTTCTGCATTATCTGTTAATGCCTGGGCATCAGCGATCATGATATAAATTTCGTCGAATTTACCAGAATTCTGCAGTCTCACTCGTTCTTTTAAAGATCCTACATAATGTCCAACATGCAGTCGTCCCGTTGGTCTGTCTCCTGTTAATATTACCTGTTTCATTATTTTCTCCTTTTCCGCTTTCCGTATAGACTTTGTACGTCTTCTCTTATGATCTATACTCTTATGTTTTATTGTAAAATCAAATGCGTAAAGTGTCAATATTTCATTGTGAAAAGATTTTTGTGTGTCCGCACTAGAAAGACATTCATTCCCGTAAAAAAGACATTTTGTATTGACTTAAGGAATAAAAGTAAATATAATGAATAAGATTGATTCTTTATTTTTAAGAAAATATGATGTAAGTATCAAAATATCACTTAAAAATAAAAAAATAATGAAAGAAGGAATTTTTAAAATGAAAAACTTATTACAAAAGTGGAATAGCTTAAGTCTGATCGTAAGAATCTTAATCGGTCTGATCATCGGTGCTATTCTTGGTGTAGCTGCTCCAAAAGCAACAGGGCTTGCTCTACTTGGAGATTTATTTGTTGGTGCTCTTCGTGCTGTAGCCCCAATCCTTGTATTTGTACTTGTCATTGCTTCTTTAGCAAATTCTAAGAGCAACGGTGCAAAAAATATGCGTATTGTTATCATCCTTTATATGCTAACAACTTTTATTGGTGCTGTTGTCGCAGTATGTGGAAGTTTTCTCTTCCCAATCACATTACGTCTTGGAAAAGCTGCTACATCTGAAGCCGCTCCTCCAACGGGTGTGTTAGAAGTATTAAAGAACTTATTAATGAATATCGTATCAAACCCTGTTGATTCCCTTGTAAAGGCAAACTACATCGGTATCCTTGCATGGGCTGTTGTTTTTGGACTTGCATTAAAAGCTGCAACTCCTGGAACTAAAAAAGCTCTTCATGATATCTCTGCTGCAGTTACAAAAGCTGTACACTGGATCATCAACTGTGCTCCATTTGGTATTCTTGGACTTGTATATAACACTGTATCTACAAACGGATTAAGCATCTTTACTGATTATGGTAAACTTCTTGCCCTATTAGTTGGATGTATGTTATTTACTGTATTTGTAACAAACCCAATCATCGTATTTAGTATGCTTCGCAGAAACCCATATCCACTGATCTTAAAATGCTTAAAAGAAAGTGGTTTAACAGCATTCTTTACAAGAAGTTCTGCTGCAAACATTCCTATGAACATGGCTCTTTGCGAAAAACTGGGATTAAATGAAGATAACTATTCTGTATCTATCCCTCTTGGTTCTACGATCAACATGGATGGTGCTGCGATCACGATCACAGTTATGTCTCTTGCAGCTGCTCATACAATGGGTATCTCTGTTGATATTCCTACAGCAATCATCTTAAGTGTCTTAGCTGCTGTTTCTGCATGTGGTGCTTCTGGTGTTGCTGGTGGATCCCTGCTGTTGATCCCTCTTGCATGTTCTTTATTTGGTATCTCAAATGATGTTGCCATGCAGGTTGTTGGTGTTGGATTCATCATCGGAGTAGTACAGGATTCTGTTGAAACTTGCTTAAACTCTTCTTCTGATGTATTACTTACAGCAACTGCTGAGTTATATCAGAGAAGAAAAGCTGGGGAAGATATTGTATTGATCCCTAATAAATAAAAGTTGTGGAAATATAAAAAAAGGGTTATTTACCTTGGACGTGTTCATACGGTCCAAGGTGAATTACCCTTTTTTCTTATATTATTTTTATGAATATTCACTACACTTCTGTATTACAATCTAATTTTTCTCATCCATCAATCCAAACTGTATCGTCACACAAGTAGCAATGATCAATCCAAACATATAAAATGAATATTTTAACACATTAAGTGGTGACACATCTGCAAGTGCCGTGATCATTAACATACCTCCATCATGTGGCATCAATGAGATAAATGCACAGGCAAAGATATCTACCAGACTGGCAAGTCTCTTTGGTGCAATCTTGTATTTTTCACCGATTTCTTTTGCGATCGGACAAGTAACAATAATAGCGATCGTGTTATTTACCATTGCCGCGGAAAGAATTCCTGACATCAGCCCAATTCCATATTCTGCACCGCGTCTGTTCTTGATCTTGCCACTGATTGCTCCTACCAGCCACTCAACTCCGCCATATTCGCGAACAATACCAATGATTCCAGATACCAAGATCGCAACCATACTGATACTAAACATATCACTCATACCATTTCCAATTGCCTGAATCCAGTCAAAGAATCCGCAGCTTCCCACACAAAGTCCGATAATACCTGCAGAGAGGATTCCTACAAAAAGTACAACTGCAACGTTAATCCCCATCAATGCTGCTCCAAGAACGATAAGATATGGAAGGACTTCAATGATATTGTAACTTCCTGCCTTGATTGCTCCACTTCCAGTACCTCCGACCACTGAATAAAGGATCATTGCCACGATCGCAGCCGGTAATGCGATAAAGAAGTTCATCTTAAACTTATCTTTCATCTCAGAACCGCATCCTTCTGCTGCTGAGATCGTTGTATCAGAGATCATGGAAAGGTTATCTCCAAAATAAGAACCTCCGATCACTGCTGCTCCAACGATCGCAACATTTAAGTGTGCTCCCTGTGCCACATTGATCGCGATTGGTGCCATTGCTGCAATGGTTCCCATGGATGTTCCTATCGATGTTGCCATTATCATTTGTACACATATTGTTCTGGTCGTTACTACTAAAAGAATACATTTCTGTATCTTTTTCCTTTTGTTCATATGCTTTAGCTACAAATTTTTTTTTAGCTTCTTTTATTTCATCCTGTATTCCTGTTTTATATATAAAAGTAATCTTATATGGATCTTTATTACCATTTTCATCAAAACCACCTACAATGGCTTTTTCAACTATACTTTCAAAAACAACTCTATCAAATTCTTCCAGAATCGGATTGTTCATTATATTCTTTCTAAATTCACTAATTCTGTTAGAAATATTATCTTTTTCATCTAATTGTTTCTTAAGATATTTTAACTCATTCTTTTTATTTAATAAAGTAGTTTTTAATAATCTTTCATTTTCTTCATAAATATCTTGGGGTATTGTTCCATTCAAATATTCATTTAATAATTTATTTCTTCGCACCTTAATCTTTTGAATTGATTCATCTGTCTGTTTAATTGCCTCTTCTATTTTTTCTTTTTTTAAAATTGTTTTTATTTTTGCTAATAAATCTTCTAAGACATCTTGCTTATTATCACATAACCTATTATAAGATTCTACAAAAGCTTCTTCTAAAACACTTTCAGAAATTGCTTTTGCATTTGGACAATATTTCACTCCCTTCCTACATGGTTCTGAACAATACCATACTGCTTTAGAATATTTTGAATTACTGTGCCATTGCTTTCTTACTAAATTTTTTCCGCAATAACCACATTTTAGCATAGAACTAAATGCATATCTTCTATTGATTACAACTTGATCTGTTCCATTAGCAAGTTTCTTTGTACTTTTAGCCTTACGTAATTTCTGTGCTTTATCAAAAATTTCTTTTGAAACAATCGGTTCATGATGGTCTATTACATAATATTTATCTTCCTCTCCATTATTATGTAATCTTCGTTTTGAAATAGGATCAATCGTAAAAGTCTTCCCTTGCAACATGTCCCCTTTATATTTCTCATTTTTTATGATACCTAGAACGGTTGGTGCTGACCATTCAACATTGTTTATCGTAAAAATTCCTTTTTTATTTAGTTCATTAGCGATCACTCTTCCTCCTGCCCCTTCTAAATATCTATTGAAAATATACCTTACCGCTGTTGCTTCTTCTTCTACAATTTTTAGCTGCCTTGTTTCTTTATCAACCTCATATCCAAAACAACGATGGGATCCTACCATTTCACCTCTTTTCATTTTCATCTTAAGTCCTTTTTTCACATATGCAGAGGTATTTTCTACTTCTTGTTGTGCTACAGAACTTAAAATTGTTGTCAAAAATTCGCCGTCTTTTAACGTATTAATTTTTTCAACTTCAAAATAAACTGCCACGTTCATTTCTTTTAACATTCTGACATATTTCAATGTGTCTAATGTATTTCTTGCAAATCTTGGTATACTTTTCGTTATAATCATATCGATTTCGCCATTTGTACAATCTTCTATTAATCTTTTAAAATCATTTCTTTTTTTTACATTCGTTCCTGTGATTGCTTTATCCGCATAAATCCCAACAAATTCCCACTCATCATTTTTTTCAATTAAATCTGTATAGTACTTTATCATAGAATTATAACTTTTGATTTGATCTTCACTGTCTGTGCTAACTCTACAATATGCGGCAACTCTCAATTTACGAACTGTTTTACGAAAAGCTCCTAAAGCTACTTTATTTCCTTTTATAAATTTGATTTCCATTTTTTATCCTTTGACATATTATAATGCTACACATTTTAACGAACACAATTTTTCACGTCAAATAACTAAATCTGACACAATTTTATACTCTTCCATTAATTTCTTTTTTATCTTTTCATACTCCTTTTCATTAATTAATTCTTTTCTTAATAATTGTTTTAACATAGCTATTTGCATGCTATATTTTAATATTTCATCTTCTTCCATAAATCAGTTCCTTCCTATTAAATAGAATATTAATCCTACAAGCATCC
>ENA-ORTH01000235-ORTH01000235.1-human-gut-metagenome-genome-assembly--contig:-NODE-235-length-71006-cov-5.323702_pt1 | contig 71006 bp, 56 predicted proteins | sample MGYA00241914_ERZ509192 | MGnify/ENA primary metagenome ERZ509192 (study PRJEB26280, sample SAMEA2338826) | human gut metagenome | biome: human gut; feature: human-associated habitat; material: faeces...
CAGGTGAACTGCGGGTCGATGATGGCGACGTCCGGCGTGAGGCTGTAGTCGGCCAGCGGGTATTTGATATTGCCGTTCTTTTTATCGGTGATAACAGAGAAGCTCGTCACCTCGCTGCCTGTGCCGGAGGTGGTGGGAATGGCCACCAGCTTCGTCTTTGCGCCCAGCTTCGGGAACTTGAACGCGCGCTTGCGGATGTCGAGGAAGCGCTGGCGCAGGCCGTCAAAGCTGGTGTCGGGGTGCTCGTAGAACAGCCACATGCCCTTGGCCGCGTCGATGGCGCTGCCGCCGCCGATGGCGATAATCACGTCCGGCTGGAAGGCGCGCATGGCCTCTACGCCGCGCATGATGCACTCCACGCTGGGGTCGCTCTCCACGTCGGAATAAATCTCTGCATGGCAGTACTGCTCGCGCTTGCGCAGGTAATACAGCACCTTGTCCACATTGCCCAGTTTCACCATCACAGGGTCTGTGACGATAAACGCACGGGAGATATCCTCCATCTTCTCCAGATACTGGATGGAATCCTCTTCGAAATAGATTTTGGGCGGCACTTTGAACCACTGCATATTGACTCTCCGTTTTGCGATGCGCTTTTTGTTGATGAGGTTGACGGTGGTAACGTTCTGGCTCACGGAGTTCTTGCCGTAAGAGCCGCAGCCCAGCGTAAGGGACGGAGTGTTGGTGTTGTAGATGTCGCCGATGGCGCCCTGAGAGGACGGGCTGTTGACGATGATGCGGCCCACGCGCATGGCGATGCCATATTCGTCCGCAATCTCCATGTCGCCCGTGTGAATGACGGCAGAGTGGCCCAAGCCGCCCAGCTCCAGCATTTTATTGGCATAATCAAAGCCCTGCTGTGTGCTCTTCACCTTGAAATAGGCCAGCACGGGGCTGAGCTTTTCCTTTGCCAGAGGATGGTTGTCATCCGGCTTATCCAGCGGCGCAATGAGGATCTTCGTCTTTTCAGGCACCTTCAGGCCGGCCTGCTCGGCGATCCAGTTCGCGCTTTTGCCCACCAACGGAGCGAACACGCCCTTGTGCGGGTCCGGGAACATATATTTCGCAAGCTGCGCGGTCTCCTCTTTGTTGAGGAAATAGCAGTTGTTGGCCTTCATATAGGCCTCGAAATCCTTTGCAATGGCCTCGTCCACAATCACCGCCTGCTCAGAGGCGCAAATCATGCCGTTGTCGAACGTTTTGGACATCATCAGGTCTGTGCAGGCACGGTGCAGGTCTGCCGACTTTTCAATATAGCAGGGCACGTTGCCCGGGCCCACGCCCAGCGCGGGCTTGCCGCAGGAATATGCCGCCTGCACCATGCCCGGGCCGCCCGTGGCCAGAATGGTGGCGACGCCCGGGTGGTTCATCAGGGCGCCGGTGGCCTCGATGGAGGGCTTGTCGATCCACTGAATGCAGTTTTCCGGTGCGCCGGCCTTCACAGCCGCCTCATACACGATGCGGGCCGCCTCGGCAGAGCATTTCTGCGCAGAGGGGTGGAAGCCGAAGATGATGGGGTTGCGCGTTTTCACCGCGATCAGGCATTTGAACAGCGTGGTGGAGGTGGGGTTTGTGGTGGGCGTCACGCCGCAGATCACGCCCACAGGCTCGGCAACCTCCACATAGCCTTCCATTTCGTTTTCATCCAGGATGCCCACTGTCTTTTCATTCTTGATGTCGTGCCAGATATATTCCGTGGCGAACATGTTTTTAATGACCTTGTCCTCATACACGCCGCGGCCTGTCTCCTCTACGGCCATGCGGGCCAGCTCCTGGTGCTTGTCCAGACCGGCCAGAGCCATCTCGTGCACGATGTGATCCACCTGCTCCTGATCCAGCTCCAGAAATTTATGCAGGGCCACCTGCGCCTTTTCCACCAGCGCGTCGATCATCGTGTCCACTTCGGATTTCACAGTGGTGACGGGCGCCGTCTTCTTTTCTGCCATAGCGTCTTCCTCCAGAATCAAAATATTGTGATTGACAAGCTTGCGTTTTGTGTGTTACATTGCGATACCTCGCTGGTTTCTATTGTACCGCATTGTTAAAAGTTTATCAACAAGCCGTTCTGCTAAATATTTTTCGATTCCTTGCACTGTTTTTGTTAAATTGACAAAAGTTTAACAAGCCCTTCCTTTTTCTTCTCTCAGCTGCCCGCTGTGGGAAGTTTCCCTTCCGCCCTTTTCCACAGCAGCCAAACCGTGTATAATAAAGCAGAATGGTGACGGCCCCGCAGGGCCGGTAAATAAAAAGGAGCTTTTCAGGCTATGGAATGGACAGACATTAAAACAACAGTGCCCGCCGCCTATGCGGAAACGGCAGAGGCCATCGCCACCGGCATTTCCGGCGGCGGTATTTACATTGAAGATTACCGCGATTTGGAGCAGCAGGTGCAGGCCATTGCGCATGTGGATTTGATTGAGCAGGCGCTTTTGGAAAAAAACCGCGATGAGGTGACGGTGCACCTTTATATTGCACCGGACGAAAACTTTGCTGAAATAGCAGAACTGATGCAGGACAGGCTGACGCGCGCCGAGGTGCCCTACGCTTTGAGCTGCGAAGGCGTAAGGCAGGAGGATTGGGAGAACGGCTGGAAGCAGTATTACCATACCATGAAAATAGGCAGGCGCCTTGCCATTGTGCCAAGCTGGGAACAGTACGAAACCTCCCGCGCCGTCATCACGCTGGACCCCGGCATGGCCTTCGGCACCGGCACCCACGAGACCACGGCCCTGTGCCTGGAAACGCTGGACGAGTGCGTGCAGGGCGGCGAGCGCGTGCTGGACATCGGCACAGGCAGCGGCATTCTGGCCATCGCGGCGCTGAAACTGGGCGCAGCCGAGGCCGAGGGCGTAGATATCGACCCCATGTGCGTGCGCACCGCAGGCGAAAATGCGCAGCGCAACGGGGTGCAGCAGAATTTCAAAGTTCTTGTTGGCGATTTGTCCGATAAGGCCAGCGGGCAGTACGACGTCATATGCGCCAACATCGTGGCCAGCGCCATCAAGGCGCTGGCGCCCTGTGTGCCCCCTCTTTTGAAGGCGGGCGGCATCTTTATGGCCAGCGGCATCATCGACACCCGCCGGGATGAGGTGATAGACACTGTGCAGGCTGCCGGGCTCACCATTCAGCAGGTAAAAGAAAAAAATGGCTGGGTGTGTCTTGTGTGCACCGGCCCTGCCGCCTGAGGCGCGCGGAGAAAAAGGAGGGGCAGCATGCCGCACCGTTATTTTTCGAAAGAGTTTGCCCAGGGCATGGCATGGCTGAGCGAGGCAGATTCCCGTCATTTATGCGTCGTAATGCGTGCGCAGGCGGGGCAAACTGTCACAGTATGTGACGGCCATGGCACTGATTATGCCTGCCGCCTTGCCGTAGTTTCACCCGTACGCGCCGGGCTGGATATCCTTTCCAGTGAAAAAAGCGTATCGGAGCCGTCGGTGCGTGTCATCCTATATGTGGGCTACCCGAAACAGGATAAACTGGAGCATATCATTCAAAAGGCCACAGAGCTTGGCGCAGCACGCATCGTGCCGTTCTTCAGCCGCTTTTGCGTGGCCGCGCCAAAAAACGAAGAGAAAAAGCACGAACGGTATGCCCGCATCGCCTTCGAGGCTGCGAAACAGGCGGGCCGGGGCGCCGTTCCAGAGGTGGGGCTTCCACTCACATACAAACAAATGCTGGCCGAGGCAGCCGGGGCGGATACCGCCCTGTTCTGCTATGAAAAAGGCGGCGCGCCCTTACATAGCCGGTTGGCCGGTGGAAACACCATCGCCATCGTCACCGGCAGCGAGGGCGGTTTTTCCCCCGAGGAGGCGCAGGCCGCCGAAGCCGCGGGCCTTGTGCCTGTGGGCCTTGGGCCGCGCATTCTCCGCTGCGAGACAGCGCCCCTTGCTGCGCTGTCTGTCACGATGGCACTAACCGGCAATTTACAATAGCCCCGCGGCCGCTTTTCGCCCCGCCGGGGCGAAAAGGAGTTTGTATGTTGCTGAAAAAAACAGTGTCCCTCGTAAGCTGCCTGGCGCTTGCCGCAGCCCTGCTTGCAGGCTGCAGCTCCAGCAGTTCGTCCTCGAAGCCCTCTTCCTCCTCCGGTGCGCAGAGTGGCTCTTCCAGCATGTCGGGCAGCGCCTCCGGCGGCATCGAAAGCGGCATGTCGAAGGTGGAGAGCGATGTCTCCAGCGCCATCAGCGACGGCAAGGAAAAGCTGGAAGGTTCTTCCTCTATGGCCAGTTCGTCCAGCGCCGCGGCAGCAGCCGCGGCCGCGGACGAATGGGCCACCCGTCTGGTCAACGCGGCCAACCCCCTGCCGGAAGATTTTTCTGTAAAGACCGTGGATATCGAGGGGTATGAAAACCGTCCGTTCGACGCGCGTGCAGCCACGGCGCTGGAAGAAATGCTGGCAGATGCCGAGGCAGCCGGGAACAAGCTATACTTAGTGTCCGGCTACCGCAGCGTAGCGCGCCAGAAGGCCCTGTTCGAGCGCAAGGTTGCCTCGTTTACAGAAGAGGGCCTGCCCCGTGAGCAGGCCGAGAAAAATGCTGCGCAGTGGGTGGCACGTCCCGGCACCAGCGAGCACAATTTGGGCCTTGCCGCCGATATTGTCAGCGCCGACTGGTATTCGAACCACTCCGACCTGACGGCTGATTTTGAGCAGACTCCGCAGTTCGCTTGGCTGAAGGCGCATTGTGCCGAGTATGGGTTCATTCTTCGCTACCCGCAGGGCAAAGAATCTGTAACTGGCGTGACGTATGAACCCTGGCATTATCGTTATGTAGGCAGAGAGGCTGCGCGCATCATTATGCAGCGCGGCATCACACTGGAAGAATATGAGGAACTGTAAATGAAACAATGGTGGAAAAAGCACGCCGGGCAGGCTGCCGGCGTACTGGTGCTTTTGATTCTGGCCGGGTTCGGCCTTACTTACTGGCGCGAGATATGGGCTGTGCTCACCCAGCCGCAGGCCCGTGACGCCTTTATTGAATTTGTGCGCGGCAAGGGCGCGCTGGGCGTATTTATCTTTCTGGGCATTCAACTTTTGCAGGTGGTGGTTGCCTTTTTGCCCGGCGAGGCGGTCGAGCTTGCCGCCGGCCTTCTCTACGGCACATGGGGCGGGCTTTGTCTGTGCCTCCTGGGTATTTTTGCTGCAAGCTGCACGGTATATTTCTTTGTGCGGCTGTTCGGTGCGAAAAATATAGACGAAAAAAAGCTGACAAAATACCATTTTCTGCGGGATGAAGCGCGCATCCGCTTTTCGGTATTTCTGGTATTTTTCATACCGGGCACCCCAAAAGACCTTCTCACCTATCTGGGACCCTTTCTGCCCATCCCGGCCTGGCAGTTCCTCACCATTTCTACACTGGCCCGCATCCCCTCAGTGCTCACCAGCACATTTGCCGCAAGTCAGTTTGCCGAGGGTTCGTGGCAGATATCTGCCGCCGTATTCGCCGTTACAGGCCTTGCGGCGCTTTTGTGCCTGCTGTTTGAAGAGCACATTCTCACATGGTTCAGGCGCAGGCGCACAGAAAAATAATGGAAAATCACATTGCGATATGCTATACTGATGCGGGGTATCTTTCCCACTTTCTAATGAAGGAGGAGCTTTCATGGCACCTTACCGTATTTTGACTGATTCCACAACGGACCTCTCTCCCGCTTTGGTGGAAAAGATGAATGTTACCGTGCTGTCTTTGATGTTTACAATGGATGGCAAGACTTACCGCAACACTCCCGACGAAGCCGATATGCCGTCCAAAGTGTTTTATGACAAAGTGCGGGCCGGCAGTATGCCCACCACGAGCCAAATCACCCCCATGGACTTCAAAGAGGCCGTAGGCCCCATTCTGGCAGGCGGGGAGGACGTGCTGTATCTGGCGTTTTCATCTGGCCTTTCAGGCACCTATAATAATTCCCGCATCGCCTTTGCAGAACTGGCGGAAGAATATCCCCAGCGCAAAGTGATATGCGTGGATACGCTGGGCGCTTCGATGGGCGAGGGGCTGCTTGTCTATCTGGCCTGCCAGCAGCGCGACAAGGGCAAAAGCATTGAAGAAGTGGCACAGTGGGTGGAGGAAAACCGCCTGCGTCTTGCCCATTGGTTCACAGTAGATGACCTGAATCATCTGAAGCGCGGCGGGCGTGTGTCCGGCGCAGCGGCATTTTTCGGCACTATGCTCTCCATTAAGCCGGTGCTGCATGTGGACGATGAGGGTCATCTCATCCCCATGGAAAAAGTTCGCGGCCGTCGCCAGAGCCTGGACGCCCTGGTGGAGCACATGGCTAAAACGGGCATCGATAACGCCCATCAGACGGTGTTCATCAGCCACGGCGACTGCAAGGATGACGTGGAATATGTGGCGCAGCAGATTCGCCAGCGGTTCGGCACCACAGATATTTATATAAACCCCATCGGCCCCGTGATAGGCGCGCACTCCGGCCCCGGCACGGTGGCGCTGTTCTTCCTGGCAGAAGGCCGCGGCTGAGCAGGCCGCCTGAAACAGCCCCCCTTTTTTGCATAAAGCTTTTTGAAAAGCCCCTCCCGGCGCAAACCAGGAGGGGCTTTTTATTGCCTTCGAAAACCAGCGTCAGGGCCGGTGGCGGTGCCTATATAAAAGGCTTCCGCTCCCGGCAGAGAGCCCGAGCTGGCCAACTGCCTGAAAACAGGAAAGCTTGCGCCGGGGCTGTAAGCCTTCCCTTTCCGGGCTGAAAGGGAAAGAAATTTCAGTGCATTTTGAGATATTGCACGCAATATTCCCTTTTTCCCTTGTGCGTACCACGCTTTTTACATGCGGATTTCGTTCCATTTTACACCCACTGTCATTGAAGGCTCAGGCCCATCAGATATTCCTTAGCGGGCAGGATATCGCCCGCGGCCATGGAAAAACAGCGCACGCCAAGGCGGGCATAACTCTCCACCATACTGGGCTGCGCCGCACTGTCGCAGCACAGCACTGTCTGGATGTTGGCCTTCTTCGCGGCCTCCAGCACCATACCCACCAATTGCTGCACGGCCTGAGAGGTGACGGAAAAATACGGCTGCACGTCGGCCTGTGTCCTGTCTGCCGCATGGGTATACTGCGCCAGATTTGCGAGGTCCACACAGAAAAATGCCGCCTTCTGAGCCAGTTCGCGCGCACACAGCGCCGCGGCAGGCGTTTCTATCACCACGCCTATCGGTACATTTTCGTTAAACATGCGTCTGGCCTCGCGCAGGCTGCGTTTTGTCTCGTACATGATATCCAGCGCTCGCTCCATTTCCTCCCGCGAGGACACCATGGGCAGCGCCACGCGCAGGCTGCCGGCCACACCCGCGCGCAGCAGCGCCGCAAACTGACTGCGCAGCAGCTGTGGGTGCGCCAGGCTGTAGCGCACGCCGCGCAGGCCAAGGGCAGGGTTTTTTTCCGGCTGCGCCTCAAAACCCGGCGGCTGCTTGTCGGTGCTGAGGTCGTACGTGGCAATGGTGACCGGCTTTCCCTTTGCGTTTACAAGGCACTGGGAGTAAAATCGCACCTGTGCATCCTCGCCAGCTTCGCTTTGCGCCAGAAGCTGATATTCGCTTTGCAGGAGGCCTATGCCCTCTGCCCCCTCTTCTACGGCCTGTACCACTCCGCTTTGCGTGGCGCAGCTGGCCATCAGGGTAATGCGTGTGCCGTCACGTGTGACACACATGGCCTCGCGCAGCTTTTCCTTCGTGATGCTGCGGCGGCGCGAGAGGCGGATGCTGTGGGAAAAGCGCGCCTTGGTGCCTTCATCTGGGTCCAAATACGCTTCGCCGCCGTTTCCGTCCAGTGCGGCCAGGCGGCCGTCGCACGTCTCCAGAAAATCTTCGCCCGCCATCACCACCGCAGGGATGCCCATGGTGCGGGCAAGCTGGGCCGCATGCGCATTCACAGAGCCCTGCGCTGTGATAAAGCCCAGAATAAGGCTGCGGTCCAGCAGGAAAATATCGGTGGGATATATCTCATGCGCTGCAATGATGGCCGGGCCCGAAAGCTGCAAAATTTGCCGCGGGCTGTCATCCAGCGCCTCCACCACACGATAACAGGCGTCCAGCACATCACAGGCGCGCTCGCGCATGTAATCGTTATCCAGCGCGCGGATACGCCCGGCAAAAATGCCTGCCGCGCGCTCTACCGCCGCAGCCGCCCCGGCACCCGCCTTGATATATCGTTCTATCTCTTCGCGCAGGCCCTCATCATCCAGCATCATGCGCTGGGCCGCCAAAATATCTTTCTGCGTACTGTCTGCCCTTTTTTCCATTTCCTTCAGCTGGGTTCGCGCCGCCTCGGCAGCTGCACAGAAGCTTTCATATTCCTGTGCCGGGCTCATCACCACACGCCCAAGGCCCGTCTGGATGTGGCGAAGCCGGCGCACCGTACCCACCGCAAGGCCGGCGGAAGCCGCCATCCCTCTCACAAGTTCCATGCCCCAGGCCCCCTTTTCCGCTGTGTGATGTATATGCCCGCGGGTGGCGGATGTATACCCGCGCAGCGTTTTCACATTTTTGCACCAGCCCGCCTTCTTTGAGGCTATTATAGCACATCTTTTCCCTCACGGAACCCCTTTTCTGCACCAGCACGCCCCCGTGCACCGCATTCCCCCGCGCCAGAAGCCGGGGCTCAGCTTTTTCCGTTGACGCCGGCACGCCTTTTTGCTATAATAAATGAGCACCGCGTGCAGCAGTGCCTTATATGCAGCGGTATCGAAGCGGTCATAACGGGGCTGACTCGAAATCAGTTTGTGGGAAACCACACGAGGGTTCGAATCCCTCCCGCTGCGCCATATAAACAGAGGTCGAAATTTGGCTCTCAAAAAAGAGGCCGCCAAATGCCGGCCTCTTTTTTATGCCACAAACACAGTACAAAGGCTTCTTTTCACGGCTTGTCATCCTTTACTAAAAGGATAACTCAAAAAGAAAAAACGGAAAATCCTTCTGCCCAAATGGCTGCAAAGCCTTTTTTGAACCCGGAGGTCTCATTTTCAACAGATATCTTTTTTTGCAGCGTATACAGAAAAGGGCAAGCCTTCGTTATGGCCTGTCATTGTTGTAATATGTATGCAGGAGCGGGCTTCTGCCCTAATTCGGGCCGGAAGCCCGCTTTTCAACGCCGGATGCCACAGCCGCAAATTTCCGTTGATTTTGCAGGCGAATGCGGATATAATCAAGTTGGTAAGTTGTAACTAACCTCCCCGCAGAGCATTTCCCTTTTGGGCTTCAAATGGAAAGGAGACTGACAATATGGCAGATTTGAAAATCACAAAGGTAACCGGCAGAGAGATTCTCGACTCCAGAGGCAACCCCACCGTAGAGGCTGAGGTCACGCTGGCAGACGGCGCCACAGGCCGCGGCATGGCGCCCAGCGGCGCGTCCACCGGCGAGTTTGAGGCACTGGAGCTGCGCGACGGCGACAAAAGCCGTTATCTGGGCAAGGGTGTGACGAAGGCTGTAAACAATATCAACACGGCTATCTGCAGCGCCATCACCGGTATGGATGCCTGCGACATCTATGCCGTGGACGGCGCCATGCTCCGTGCAGACGGCACAAAGGATAAATCAAACCTCGGTGCAAACGCCATTCTGGCAGTTTCCATTGCCTGTGCCAGGGCTGCGGCAGCTGCGCAGGGCGTGCCTCTGTACCGCTTTCTGGGCGGCATTTCCGGCAACCGCCTGCCTGTGCCCATGATGAATATTCTGAATGGCGGCGCGCATGCCGCCAACACGGTGGACGTGCAGGAATTCATGATCATGCCCGTGGGCGCCCCCAGCTTTCGGGAGGCCCTGCGCTGGTGTGCAGAGGTGTTTCACGCACTTCAGGCGCTTTTGAAAGAAAAGGGCCTTGCCACTTCTGTGGGCGATGAAGGCGGTTTTGCGCCCAACCTTGCCAGCGATGAAGAAGCCATTCAGTATATCCTCACAGCCGTGGAAAAAGCAGGCTATAAGCCAGGCACAGATTTTATGCTCGCCATGGACGCCGCCAGCAGCGAATGGAAAAGCGGGAAAAAGGGCGAGTATGTGCTGCCCAAGGCAGGGACACGCTTCACCTCTGAAGAGCTGATTGCGCATTGGAGGGCTCTTGTGGAAAAATACCCCATCATTTCAATTGAAGATGCGCTGGATGAGGAAGACTGGGAGGGCTGGCAGCGCCTGACGCAGGAGCTTGGCGGCAAAGTGCAGCTTGTGGGCGACGATTTGTTTGTCACCAACACGGTGCGCCTGAAAAAGGGCATCGGCAACGGCTGCGGCAATGCAATTCTCATCAAGCTGAACCAGATAGGCTCGGTGTCTGAAACGCTGGAGGCCATTAAAATGGCGCACAAGGCCGGATACACGGCTATCTCTTCGCACCGCTCCGGCGAAACGGAGGACACCACCATTGCAGACCTTGCCGTGGCGCTGAACACCTGCCAGATAAAAACAGGTGCGCCAAGCCGCACCGAACGCGTGGCAAAGTACAACCAGCTTCTCCGCATTGAGGAAGAGCTTGGCGCTGCCGCGGTATACCCCGGCATGGGCGCGTTCAATGTAAAGCGCTGACGCTCTGCCTTGTTTCATGGTTCGTTTCCCGGGCCCGGCAAGCATGCCGGGCCCTTTTCCTTCGCCTGCATGCGGCGCTGCTTGCGCAGCACAGAGCCGGTGCGCTACAATAAAGAGACGCGAAAAGGCCGAATCCTGCCGTTCCGCTGCCCGCTGCGGCTCATTTTATTCCATAAAAATCATCTGTAACAGCAGCGCAACCCAAAGTTGACAAAGTGAATGTGCAGGGTGATAGAAGCTCTCGTCCCGCTGTGGTATGCTCAAGCCATCAAAACGAAGGAGGGAACCTCCCCATGACATTTGGAGAAAAACTGTTCAAGCTCAGAAAGGAAAAGGGTCTCTCGCAGGAGCAGCTTGCCTGGCAGGTGAACACCACCCGTCAAGCCGTCAGCAAATGGGAGAACGACCAAGGCTTTCCTGAAACGGAAAAGCTGATGATGCTGGGCAATATCTTTTCTGTTTCTATCGATTATCTGCTGAAAAACGGCGGTGAAGCGCACGGCCCGGCGGCGGACGGCTATTATGTCAGCCGCGAAAAAGCCCAAAGCTGGCTTTCTCACGAGAGCCGCCTTGCGCGGAGCCTGTGCTTCAGCATAAGCTGCCTTGTGTGTTCCGGCATTCCATTTTTCCTTCTGGGCAGCACCCCTGCCGGGATATTGAGCTGTGTGGTAGTGGCAGTGCTGGGGCTGGGCAGCATGTTTGTTACCTGCCTGACAGGCCGTGACTATGAATACCGCCCGCTGAAGCAGAACGCCCTGTTGTTCGATCAGGCATTTCTGGAGGAGCTTTCGGCGCGGTATGCCCGTCTGAAGAAAAGATATGTGGCCATGGCAGCGGGCTTTTTCGCGCTGGTGCTTCTGGGTGGCGCCGTTTGCGGGCTGGCGCTGGAATACGGGGCGGCGGAAAATGCTGCCGTGCCTGCGCTGCTGCCTATTGTGGCCCTTGGCCTCAGCATGCTGCTTTACGCACTGAGCATGATGGAGGCATACGAGCTTCTTGTGTACAACGAAGAGTACACCGGCAAGCTCTCTACCCGCCTGCTGAAGCGCCTGCGCGGGATAGGCCGCCGCCACCTGCCCTGAGGGCCGCCGGACTCTACGAAGCGTCGGTTGCGCATTTTCTGTGCGCTGATACAATGAACTGGGAGGCAGAGAGTATGGACTATACAAAAACAGGGCGTCTGATTCGCATGCTGCGGCGCGAAAAGGGCCTTACCCAGTTACAGCTTGCACAAAAGCTGCATGTGAGCGACAAAGCCGTTTCAAAGTGGGAACGCGGGCTGGGCGGGCCGGATGTCTCTTTGCTGGCCGGGCTCTCTGATGCACTCGGCGCCGGGGTGGAAAGCCTTCTGTGCGGAGAGCTGCCGCCCAATGAAGATACAGGAGGCAATATGAAAAAGCTTCGGTTTTATGTGTGCCCCGCCTGCGGGGCAGTGCTCACCTCCACGGGGCAGGCCGCCGTTTCCTGCTGCGGCAAGCGGCTGAGCCCGCTTGCCATGGCCAAAGCCGGGCCGGGCCACCGGCTGACTGTGGCGGAGGCTGACGGGGAATATTTCATCTCCTGCGGGCACGAAATGACGAAAGCACATTTCATCTCTTTTGTGGCAGTGCTTACCGGCGACACCCTTCTGATAAAAAAGCTTTACCCGGAATGGGCCATGCAGGCGCGTGTGCCCTGCGCCAAAGGCGCGCTTCTGGTTTGGTACTGCACACAGCACGGGCTGTTCTGCCAGCCCCTGCGCCCCGGCACGCCGCCGCACGGCATCTAAAAAACTGCACCTCTGCAGCCGGTTTTCAGGCCAAAGAGGTGCAGTTTTCTTTTCTGTTATAGCCGTCAGGCAGGCGGGCGCAAAAACCAGAAGGCCGGCAGATTTCGCGCAACGCCAAAGGCCGCCAGCACTGCAATGGCCGCGTACACGGCAACATTCTGCCGCTTTGTCAGCCGCACACTGCCGCTGGCAAGGTAGCCGCGCGCCGCCGCCCAGCCCAGCCAGACAAAAAAGGGCGCCAGCGCCACTATGGCGGCATTGCTGCGCAGGGCCGTCTGCCAGCTGCCCTGCAAAAGGGCGCTGAGGCAGCGCGTGATGCCGCAGCCCGGGCAGTACAGCCCCGTCAGCGCATGAAACGGGCATGGCACGCCCAGCCCGGTGGCCCGCACCCATGCCGCATACCCCAGCCCTGCCGCCAATATCAGGCCCACCGCAGCGGCCAGCCGCTTTTTTCTGGCGCAGAGCGCCTTCATATGCCCGCGCCGCCCATCATGCCGTTCACTTCACTCTGCACAAGGGCCCACACCACAATATCAAGCCCAATCAGGCTCAAAATCAGGTACAGGATACCTGTATTGCTGCTGGGAATACCGCGCTGCTGCTTTACACGGTCCAGCTTATCACCCGCCTTATAGCACCAGTACAGGCCGTAAATGCCACAGGTGATAATATCCAGCAGGAACACCATGCCGCCGGACGGCGACTGCACATCCCCCGTTGCATAGTTCAAATCGTTCACAAGGCAGATAAGCCAGTAAATTCCATAAATACCGCAGGTGACGATGGTGAGAATGACACACAGCGCCACATTTCTCTGTTCTACCATGAAAAACCCCTCCTTTATGCTCTCATCATATCATCTGCACACCGGCGCGTCAACGCAAAAGCAGGGCAGGGCCGGGCCCGGCATTGCCCAGAGCCCCGGTTTTCCTGTATAATAAAGAAAATAACGTCCAAGGCGGACGATGGAGGGCGCATATGACCAGAATACTTTTTGTGTGCCACGGCAGGATTTACCGGACGTGAAAAAATGCCTGTAAATCAAGCACTTCCTGTGTTTCAACCTCAGTTTTACCAATGATTTACCAATATTTCTGGAGAGCCAGGCTTGCCAATTATCACACCAGAATGAGGAGATCAACAACATGGAAGAACTCAAAAAACATATTTACGATGAACACAATGGCCTGCATTATACGTTGGTTGGCGACTACTACATCCCCGACTTGGAATTGCCGGAAGAAACCCGGCCTATTGGGATTTGGGGACGGATGCACAAAGACTATTTGGAGCAGTACCATCCAGCCCAGTATAATGACCTGATTTTGAGTGGCAGACTCTGGACATATCTGGCTGACCTGAATGAGCAGGCACAGAAGCGGATGAACCGCCTCATCAATCAGATGAAAGCGGCAGAAAACATTACCGAAGAATTGAAAGCCCATGATCCAATGGCGTGGGTGGGCACCATGAACAACATCCGCAACCGGGCAGAAGAAATTGTTCGAAGCGAGATAATTTATCACTAAATCGTTATTTGGAATAACCGATAAGCAGGGATTGCTCTTTTGGGAGCAGTCCCTGCTTATTTTATTACATAAAATCTTTTTGTTCACGGTGAATAGATGCACGAAGTTGAAGTTATTGTGTAATAAATTGCAAATGAATGTTGCAAGCTGGTGCTTTTTCGACTAAAATTAGAATAGTTAACTTGCTATGTACACTATGAATAGGAGCAGATTTGAATATGAAGATCAGTTATAAAAAATTATGGATGCTGCTATTAGAGCGTGATATAAGCAAAATGAAGTTCCGGGCGGACCTGAAACTGGCCACTGGGACAATGGCGAAACTAAACAAAGGCGATGAAGTAGCACTTTCTGTATTATTGCGAATCTGTGAGTATCTCGACTGTGATATTGGAGATATTTGCGAAGCGGTACATGATAGCCAGAAATAGAGTGCTGCTTTATACGATAATATAAAATTACCGAAAATCGGAGGAAAATAAAATGGCCAGAGGTGCAGCAAAGCCCAAAAAAGAAGTTTCTATGGAGGAAGCGCTGTGGAAATCGGCAGACAAACTGCGTGGTTCCGTGGAACCGGCAGAGTATAAACATGTCGTTTTGAGCCTTTTCTTCTTAAAATTTGCAAGCGACAAATTTGAGGCCCAACGCAAATTGATTGCGGAAAAATACGGAGAAAAGTTCCTGGACAATGTCGCTTTTTATACCAAGGACAATGTATTCTTTTTGCCCGAAATTAGCCGGTGGAGCTACATCATGGCGAACGCCAAGCAGGATGATATTGCCCTGAAAATCGACACGGCGCTGTATACGATTGAAAAGGCCAATCCCTCTTTGAAGGGCGCTTTGCCGGATAACTACTATTCACGGCTCCACATCGACACGGCAAAGTTGGCGTCCCTGCTGGATGAAATCGACAAAATCAATACCGGCGATGCAGAAAATGATATTATCGGCCGGATTTACGAATACTTTCTGAGCAAATTTGCGCTGGCGGAAGGCAAGGGTAAGGGCGAATTTTATACCCCGAAGTGTATTGTTAATCTGATTGCTGAGATGATTGAACCTTATGACGGCATCCTGTATGACCCTTGCTGCGGCTCCGGCGGTATGTTTGTGCAGTCCATGAAGTTCGTGGAGGCACACCACGGCAACAAGAAGAAGGTGTCCATATACGGGCAGGAATACACCAACACCACCTACAAACTGTGCAAAATGAATCTGGCCATCCGAGGTATTTCCGCCAACCTGGGAGAAATGGCGGCGAACACCTTCACCAACGACCAGCACAAGGATCTGAAAGCGGACTATATCATGGCAAATCCGCCCTTCAATCAGAAGGAGTGGAGAGCCGCCGATGAACTGGTAGATGATCCCCGCTGGGATGGATATGAAGTGCCTCCTACAAGTAATGCAAACTACGGCTGGATTCTGAATATCGTCTCCAAGCTGTCCCAGAACGGCGTGGCCGGTTTCTTGCTGGCCAATGGCGCTTTGTCCGATGACGGCACCGAGCTGAAAATCCGCCGGCAGCTAATTGAAAATAATCTGGTAGAGGCCATCATCATCCTACCCAGAAACCTGTTCTATACCACCGACATCAGTGTGACCCTCTGGATTTTGAACAAGAACAAAAAGGCCCGTGTGGTGGAGGAAAACGGCGTGGTGAAGCGCTACCGCAACCGGGAGCGTGAGATCCTGTTTATGGATCTGCGGCAGATGGGCAGCCCTTACGAGAAAAAATATATTGAGCTGACCGAGGAAGACCGGACCAAGGTGACCGGCGTCTATCACGCATGGCAGCAGGAAGGCTATGAAGAAACCTATCAGGATGTGCCGGAGTTCTGTTACAGCGCCAGTTTTGAGGAAGTGGCAGAAAAGGGGTTCACCCTTGTGCCCAGCCGGTATATTAAGTTTGTCAACCGGGATGAAACCATTGACTTTGACACCAAAATGAAAACCTTGCAGGCCGAGCTGAAAGAGCTGCTGGTGGAGGAAGAAAAGTCAAAGGCGGATTTGCTGTCGGTATTTAAGGAGCTGGGTTATGAGATCAAATTATAAGACTATTGGAGAACTTGTTGAACGGGTAGATATAAGAAATACCGATGGAAGGATCGACACTTTAATTGGACTGAGCATCGAAAAATGTTTTATCCGTTCGGTTGCCAATACCATCGGAACCGATTTAACAAAATACAAAAAGATACGGAAAAACCAGTTTGCAGTCAGCTTGATGCAGGTCAGCCGGGATGAAAAAATTCCGGTTGCTTGTTTGAAAGAGTTTGACGAGGCCATCATGTCTCCAGCATACTCTATTTTTCAGATAGTAGATGAAAATGCACTTCTCCCTGAATATTTGGATATGTGGTTTAAGCGCTCAGAATTTGACCGAGAGGCTGCATTTATAGCCGTTGGCGGCGTTCGTGGTAGTATGCCATGGGAAGAATTTGCAAAAATGAAACTTCCAGTTCCTCCTATTGAGAAGCAGCGCAGCATTGTGAACGCATATCAAACCGTTACCGACCGGATTGCACTCAAGCGGAAAATAAACCAGAATTTGTCTGCTATACTAGATTCTAAATTAAACGATATATATGATAGTCTGGATGATGAAAGATTAACTTCCCTAGATAACATTTGTGATTTAACATCAAGCAAACGGGTGTTTGCTGAAGATTATGCTATTTCGGGAATACCGTTTTATCGTGGAAAAGAAATTTCATTGAAACAAGCAGGAGAACCAATAACAGATCCGTTGTTTATTGAGAAGAGTCACTTTGCAATACTCAAAGAAAAATATGGAATTCCTCAAAAAGGTGATATTTTAATTACTGCAGTTGGTACAATTGGAAACAGCTATCTTGTTCAAGACGAGGAATTCTATTTCAAAGATGGAAACATCATTTGGCTGAAGAATTTTGCTTTTGGCTTAAATTATTATATATATGATTTTATGCAAACCAAACTCTTTAAACAGATGTTGGAAGGCATTTGTATCGGTTCTACCCAAACAGCATTGACTATAGCAGCATTGTCAAAGTTTCAAATTAAAATTCCAGAAGCTGAAGTTCTAAAAAATTACACATCATTTAGTATTAGAATTAGAACGCAGATGGAACAAAATATGTCAGAAATTTTCCATTTACATGAACTGCAAGCTGTTTTGTTGGCAGATTTAAGTCATTAAACTAAAATTTACTGGAGATTACATATGAAGTATGTAGCTTTTTTAGATATTTTAGGGTTTAAAAACAAATTAAAGCAACTTCCTCAAAATGAAGCTAAAGGTTTTATTGGAGATTTTTCATCAACGGTATACTCTATTTTTCAATGGCAATTAGGAAAAATAAATGGATACATCGTAAGTGATTCAATTATTTTAAGCACAAACGATGTTATGCAGGCATCTCTTATTGCGCTTGTAGATGTGGTTGAAACTATATGTAAGTGTGAGTTTTCGCAAAATGGTATTTTAATCAGAGGTGCTATTGCGAAAGGCGAATTTGATGATATGCCCGCAAAAGAACTTCCTAATTTACAGAAAAAATTGATTGTTGGACAAGCTTATGTTGATGCCTACCTGTTGGAAAGTTCCGTAAAAACAATCGGCATTAACCTTTCTGAAGATGTATATAACGATTTGAGAAATTGTGATAGAACCTTCGATATACTCGATGAAAAAATAGAAAAAACGACACACTACATATTGAGATATATTACTGTAGATTATCTTCTTGATGAGAAGAACATCAAGCAATTTGTGCGATTGGCTAGTGAATCAAACTGGCTTCCGCATTATTATAATGCACTATATTTTGCATTAAAACGTGAAAGGAACGACAAAAAGGTTGATCAAGTATTTCAAAACCTATCTCAGTTAGTTTGCGACGGTAAACCATCTGATAATTGGCGGGCATTAGATACATTTATCAGGAACGCTTTTCAGCATGATGTTCTTGATGACTACCAAACACGGTTCTTAAAATATATACGAAAGCATCTGTTTCAGCCCTATTGATAATTAAGGGTTACAATCACTTAATTGTGATCGGTTGATTGTCTCTTGGCAAAAGGGGAAAGAAGAAATGTACCGTTTTTATTATGATGAATCCGAGCATAGTAGAAAAATCAATTATAATACAGTAAGTGATAGTAATTACTATGACAATTTTGTATCTGTAATTGTGGGATGGCCAAAGGAAAAAGAACAGGTTATTTTTGAAAAATATCAGTCTTTTGAAACTAAGTATGCGGAACGAAAAGACAAAGACGGAGAATTAAAGAGTAAAACACTGAAGAAAAAGCAGTTTGAATTTGGCTTTGCTTCTATGACCAAGCCCAATGTTCAATTTGTAGATGATTTCTTTTCCCTTTTTGATGAAGAAATTAACTTCTATTTTTCTGTTGCGAGTAAGATAGAGTACCTGGTTTTGCAGCTTTTCTCCGAATATAAGAGCAATGTTTTCTTTGATGCGGATGCTATGAAGTACTCTATCACCAAAACTCTTGTTATGTATCGGCCTGAAAAAGTAATTGATTGTATTTTCAATTCGCCAGAATCTTTTGTGGATGTTTTGAAAGATTTTTTTCGAGAACGAATTGAGTGCAACAAGGAAAATATTAAGCTGAAAATGGCGGAAATCCAAGCCTTTTCAGAAATTCTCAGTTATTTAGAAAATGTCTCTATAGTACCAAAGCTCGACTGGGTTTATGATATGCCTTTTGATGGGTTCCGAAAGTATTTGGAAGAAGAAAAAATTCCTGATTATTTCTTGACACTTGACAAAGAAGGAAATGCAGAACAGGACAGCAAAACATTACAGGCTGCTCATCTTATGGGACTTCAAAACACTGCAGAAGTAGATTCTTTAAGCAGTTGCGGGGTTCGTATGGCGGATATGATGGCAGGAATTATGACAAAGCTGCTAAAATCATTGTGTGATTCTCTGCGCTACCATTCTCCGGAAGAAGGTATGCAGAAAAAAGTATTAGCTGCCAGATGGTTTCAAATGAATGAAGCCCAGTTGGAACTTTACAAGAAGTTGTATAAGATAATCTGCGAATGGGATCATGCTTGGTACAAGTCGTATGCAGGAATCTATTCGGATGATTTAGTGACATTTATTGCGCTGCTAAATTATATGAACCATTTTGAATCTGTAAAGCAGATACATGATGAAGGTCTCAGTATGCAAGGAGAATATTTTAATGGCTTTGCCTGCAAACAATTGGAGGACTATTTTGATAGAAGAAGAAACAAATTGCCAATCGAGCCGATTACGGATACAAATAAAGAGTTTTTTATAAATAAGCGAGGCGCAAAAGTATTTTTTGATATTGAAAAACAGCCGATTTTTCCAATAAATGAGGGTAGCCAAACGGCCATGGTGTTGTCCGTAGGTATGAGCAACATGGCACTCCCTTTGATCACAGTTTTAAAAGATGAAAAGCCTGTATGTTATAGACTACCTCAAGAATTGAGTGATTGGGCATACACCGTTATCGGAATAGCCAATATTGGAGAAAACTTGTTCCCTGCACAAGTTACTTTTTCTAAGATAAATGGCAGATACTATGCCGATATATTATGAGGCTGATATTTAAGGATAGAAGGTGATAGCAGTGATAAACTTCAATGAACATTCTCTGGAAATGTCCATTATGGAACTGTTTCAGGATGAGGGATACCTTTACATGAACGGCGAGCAGATTCACCGGGAGCGTTCGGAAGTTCTGCTCACGGATGATCTGCGGCAATACCTTTTAAACCGCTACGCCAAGGACGGGCTGACCGCCACGAAAGTAGACGGCATCCTGTTGCGATTAAAATCCATTTCCGGCACTATCTACGAAGCCAACAAGGCATTCTGCAAGCTGCTCTGCGACGGCTTCATTCTCAACCGGGAAGACCGCACCCAAAAGGATTTATACATTCAGCTGGTGGATTACGACCATCCGGAAAACAATGTTTTCAAAATCGTCAACCAGTTTGAGATTGAGGGTGTGGGCGGTCAGCTTCGTATCCCGGACGGCATTGTCTTTCTCAACGGCATTCCGGTGGTGGTGCTGGAGTTCAAGAGTGCCGTCAAGGAGAACACCACGATCTTGGACGCCTATACCCAACTCACTGTGCGCTATCGCCGGGACATTCCCGAACTGTTCAAGTACAACGCCTTCTTGGTCATCAGCGACGGTGCGAACAACAAGTATGGCTCCTTCTTTGCCCCCTACGACTTCTTTTACGCCTGGCGCAAAATCGAGGCCGATGACAAAGAGATGGATGGTATCAACTCTCTCGTAACTATGGTGAGCGGCCTTTTCCGCAAAGACCGGCTGCTGGCTGTCATCAAGAATTTTATCTATTTTCCGGACAGCTCCGACAAGGACACAAAAATTGTGTGCCGGTATCCGCAGTATTTTGCGGCAACCAAGCTGTTTGAAAACATCAAGAGGCACTTGAAGCCGGAGGGAGACGGCAAAGGCGGCACTTACTTTGGTGCTACCGGCTGCGGCAAAAGCTATACCATGCTGTTCCTTACCCGGATGCTGATGAAAAGCCCCTATTTTCACAGTCCCACCATCCTGCTCATCACTGACCGCACCGATCTGGACGACCAGCTTTCCAAGCAATTCATTGCCTCCAAAAAGTACATTGGCGATGAAACAGTGGTAAGCATTGATTCTCGCGAGGCTCTTCGGCAAGAACTGCAAGGCAGAACCAGTGGCGGCGTGTACCTGACCACTATTCAGAAATTCACCGAGGATCTGGAACTGCTGACCGACCGATCGAATGTGATCTGTATTTCCGACGAGGCGCACCGCAGCCAGATCAACCTTGACCAAAAGGTAACGGTAACGGAAGACGGCGTAGAACGCAAGTACGGCTTTGCAAAATATCTCCACGATTCCTTGCCCAATGCTACTTATGTCGGTTTCACCGGTACGCCGGTGGATGGTACCATCGAGGTGTTTGGCCCCGTGGTAGATTCCTACACCATGACTGAATCTGTCAAGGACGGGATCACTGTCAATCTGGTGTACGACGGACGGGCGGCCAAGGTTACTTTGGACCAAGCCAAGGTAAAGGAAATCGAGGATTACTATGCCCAGTGTGCGGTAGAAGGTGCAAACGAGCATCAGATTGAGGAGAGCCAGAAAGCAGTGGCCCATATCGATGCCATCATCGGAGACCCGGACAGGCTTCGCGCAGTAGCCGAAGATTTTATCCGCCACTATGAGACCCGTGTTTCCGAGGGGGCTACCGTTGCCGGAAAAGCGATGTTTGTCTGCTCCAACCGCAAAATCGCCTATGATTTTTACCAGATCGTGGTTGGGCTGCGGCCGGAATGGGCAGAGAAAAAAATCTGCCCGGATGGTGTGGAACTGAGTGAAAAAGAGAAAAAAGAGCTGAAGCCTATCGAAAAAATAAAGCTCATCATGACCCGAAACAAGGATGATGAGCCAGCTCTTTATGAAATGCTGGGGACCAAGGATGACCGCAAGGAATATGACCGGCAATTTAAGAATGTGAAATCCAACTTTAAAATTGCCATTGTTGTGGATATGTGGCTGACGGGATTTGATGTACCGGCACTGGATACCATTTACATCGACAAGCCCATTCAGCAGCACACCCTTATCCAGACGATCTCCCGTGTGAATCGTGTGTACACCGGTAAGGAAAAGGGCCTGATCGTTGACTATATCGGCATCAAGAAAAACATGAACCTCGCCCTGAAAAAGTACACGAATTTTGAGAGTGAAGAGTTTGAGGGCGTGGAACAGTCTGTCACAATTGTCAAGGACCAGCTGGAAGTGCTGGGGCGGATGTTCCATAATTTCAACAGCAGCGACTTTTTCCATGGTACGCCGAAAGAACAGCTGGCTTGTCTGAACCGTGCGGTGGAATATGTCCAGCTGACCGAAGAACTGGAACGGCGTTTTATGGCTGCTGTGAAACGCATGAAGCAGGCATTTAATCTGTGTGGTTCCAGCGATGCCATCTCGGATACAGAGAAGGACTATATTCACTTTTACTGTGCAGTGAGGTCTATTCTGTTCAAGCTTACAAAAGGCGATGCGCCGGACATTTCCCAAATGAATGCCCGTGTGCGTGAACTGCTGGAAGGAGCTATTCAGTCTGACGGTATTGAGGAACTGTTTGAAACCGGAAAGCACATTTCTGTGGACATATTCAGCGACGAGTACATCGACAAAATTAACGCCATCCAGCTGCCCAATACCAAAATTAAGGTCTTACAGCGGCTTTTGTCACAGGCCATCGACGAGTATAAAAAAGTCAACCGCATTATGGGAATGGAGTTTTCCGAACGCCTGAAACGTGTGGTGGACCAATACAACAACCGCCGCCGGGATGAGGCCTTCGCCAACGAAGTTCTTGATGATGTGGCGGAACAGCTTGCCAAATTGCTAGAAGAATTGAAACTGGAAAAGGACTCCTTTAAAGCGATGGGAATCGATTACGAGGAAAAAGCCTTCTATGACATTCTAAAAGCTGTGGCCAAGAAGTATGAGTTCGAGTATCCCGAAGATAAAATGATTGAGCTGTCCAAGCGTATCAAGGTAATTGTGGATGACAAAGCAAAATACACAGACTGGTCTACAAGAGAGGACATCAAAGCTACCCTCCAGGTGGATTTAATTCTTCTGTTGGATGAGTTTGATTATCCTCCGGTCACGATTGATGATGTTTATAAAGAAGTCTTGGAACAAGCCGAAAATTTTAAGAAGTATGCAAGTTAAACATACGGCGAAATAGGTGAAGCATACTTTGGAGGTGAACGAATGAAGAAGACCGATGAAGAACGAAAACTATTTTGGGATACATTGAATGGATTGCATGAGAACTCGCAGGAATGTTGGGATAAATTAAGAGCGGTTTATAAGCCGCCCGAAGCGCTGTGCCGATTTCGGTCAGTAAACCAAAACACTTTGCAGCAATTGCAAGAGAATAAGTTGTTTTTCTCATCAGCAGATAGATATGATGACCCATTTGATACCTATTTTTATATTGATTATGCCAAAGTTAGAAGTGGAATTAACTCTTTGAAAGCCTTGGTGCATACTGAAAGTCCACAACAAATTGCGTCAATCTTAGAGAAAAACGGATTCCAACATCTTGACAACGATTTCTTGGTTTCGATGATCGAAAGCCTAAAACAGACTTCTCCTAACCTGCCTGAAATGGAGAAGGATTTGTCAGAAGTAAGAAAAAAGGTTCAACAGCAGCTGTTTTCTATTTGCTTTTGCGATGATCCTCTTAATGAGAGCCTTTGGCTGAAATATGCTGATAATCATAGTGGATTTGTCATGATTTATGATATGCTTGACCCCGATGTATTTCAATGCGGAAGAGAAGCGCACTGCGGAAATTGTTTTATGAATCAGATAAAGCCAAATGTTTATCCAGTCTATTATTCTGATGTTAAATATGATGCAACCAGATATGCTATTGGTGTACAAGCGTTCAATGTGCTTCCTCCTCTGATCTTAGAAAAACTATCTGGTTTTATAAATTTAGACTGGGAAATCGAAAAAATCTCGCTAATTAAGAAGAAATGCCATGAATACGATCAAGAATGGCGTATGCTATGCCCAATTGTGGGACCTAATCGCCCTTGTATCAAAATGAAACCCAGTAGTATTGCCCTTGGTCTGAGAATGCCAGAGTATGAGCGTAGATTGGTCATTTCTGCTGCAAAAGTGGCAGGCATTGCCTCTATTAATGAAATTATTATCGGCGACAACGACAATCTGACGATGAGACCTATTGTTGAATAGGCATAACATCTGAGAGTCAATCGTATTTCAGAAAAGGCCGTTACCCTCACAAGGGCAACAGCCTTTTCTGTTATCTGCGCTTTTTCTTCTTTGTCCCATGATATGCCTGTGGCCGAGCCTTTCCCCTCATATTGTTGGGATTCTTCAGCAACCTGGACAAGCTCAGTATCCTCATAAACGCCGAGAAATCCTCAGAAGCAATCTTGTCAAAAGGAATCTGCATCTGATCGCAGAACTCATGAATCACCCGTTCCTCATTACTACCCAGCTGCATGGCACGGTCAAACTTTTCCTTGACCTCTGTAAAAGTCGGCTGCGGATCGGCGGTAGTGCGGTCGGTAACATGGACCTGACGAATATCCTGAACGATGCTGTCCAGGTCGTCATGAATCGTGTGGCTGAAAAAATCACTTTCCTGTACCTGTCCCAGCTCCAGCGTGCGGACATAAAGGTCATTCTCTCCCGGCGCATGGCTGCGGATCACTTCCTGCCGGGTGGCCTCCAGCACCAGATTCATCTGAGCAATCCGCATATCAGCGATGCGGTCAACAAAAATCTCAATATCCGTCATCAGTCGCTGGAAGTTCTCATGTGTGGCAATCTCACACAGCAGCCGGTTGTTGATTTTTCCGCTGCTCAATAATGCAACCATATCATCACTCAAATGCAGGGCCTGAAGCTCTGTGTTTGGGTGATTTTTATTTTCCGATAACCCCATCAGGTAGTCGGTAGACACCCCGTAAAACTCTGCCAGTGTAGCGATGGCAAACGGGCTGATGTCCTTATAATCGTCACTCTCATATTTGCTGAGAGCAGATTTGGAAAGCCCGGTTTGCTCAGCCAGCTGCTCCAGTGTCAGGTGCTTATCCACTACCCGCAAGTCTTTTAACCGTTCCGGGATAGACAGCTTCGTGTGCATCTAAAATCCCCCTCTCTACAGGAAAATCCTTCCGTTTATGACCATTATACCATGATTCCATAAGCGTGGAAATATGCGGATTTCAAGCCGTTTTCCATCGTTTTGGACATACGGGAGAGGGCCTGTTTTTTCGGTAAAATGAGTTTTGTCAGGAGACACAGAACCTTGAAAACTGAATGACCGGTCTGCGTGGGATATGCTCCCTGGGGATGTAGTGCCAAGACTTCCGGTATCTGACCGGAACGAGCGTACCAACGGGAGCGATACGCTGCTGTGAGATTCGGCAGAGGAACGACACCAGAATGGCCCGGCAACTAACACAAAGGAATATCGTTCTTTTTAGGAGGTTGATTTTATGAAGTTAAGTGTGGAGGAAAAGAAAGTGCTATATGCCTTTGCCTGTCCCAATCACCACAACACGGTGACACGGCTGAAATGGCTGACCGCCCTGACCGTTGACCCGCAGGCTAAGCACCGGATGCTGGAGCTGGCCCGGAAGATGGAAACGGAGATGGCAGAAAGCTGGTACACCGGCTTTTATCACCAGCTCCGTGCGGAGATGGACGAGTATTACCGTGCCAAGCGCCGCCTGCGTTTGGTAAAGGAAAACACCGAATATGAGGAGGATCTGTATGACGAAGCTGTCTAAGTATGAGAAAGAAACCATCATCAACTGGAACGAGTCGGAGGACACCGCCAGTATCTACACCTTCAACGCCGATCTGAAGCGCAGGCTGGCCGAGTTCAGCCGCAAGTATCCCCAGCTGTGCCGGTTGGAGCGCAGCACCACTGAGGGCAGCGTGACCTATGTGATGGACAAGTCCCGCCTGTCCATCCGTCTGGTGCCGCCGTACAGCGAGGAGCGGTTGGCGGCTGCCAGAGAATACGCCAAACAGCACGGATTTCAGGTCTTGCAGACGGACAAGAAGAGCGCCTGAAACCGTGTCAATTCACAGGAAAATGGCGGGTCTGCACCCGGTATTTTTGCGGTGAATTGGTATCGTGATACCCCAGTATCCCCCTTCCGGGAAATGCGACAAAAGGAGCATTCAGAGCCGGAGGAGCTGACAGAAACCGCACAAACGGTGAAAGTCAGCTTCTCCGGGCAGGAGTACAGAGGGCGGCAAGCCCTTTGTGCTGGGTACAGGGGCGCAGCGTCCTGTTGGGGTCAAGGGGCAAGGCCCATTGGCGGGTTGAGGGTAGCCGCCCCATCGGGTCAAGGGTGAAACGCCTTGCCCAGGGAGAGTTGATGCCTTGCGTCAATTCGTACTGGGTATTACCTGACGCAGAAATTCGCAGGTTTGGCGGCTTCGCCGCTGCTTCCCCTTCGGGAAAAATCAACGGAGAATGGAGGGATGAAAATTGAAACTGACACGGCACAACGGACGCTCCGGTAAGCATGGTACCTATAATCCCCGGCACAATGACCGCCGGTTTGATGTGGAGAACAGCGAACACATTGATGCCCAGCGAGCCAGAAAAAATGTGTACTGGGACTGCTACCGTGGCTTCACTACCTCGGAACTTCGGGAGAACCCGGAACAGCCGGATTTCAGCTTTGAAGAAATTGAGCGGATGTATTACTACGAGCATTATTCCGACCATGTGGATGCCCAGAACGCCCGGAACGAGAAAACACGACACACCGAGCGCAACCGCACGGTGGAAGATCTTTTGAAAAACAATAAGACTTGCCCGGAGGAAAGTATTTACCAGATTGGCACCATGGAAGAATCCGTTCCACCTGGTACGCTGGCACTCATTGTCAGCGAATTTTACGAGGAGTTTGAACGGCGCTTTGGTTCTCATATCCACATTCTGGACTGGGCGCTGCATCTGGATGAGGGTACGCCCCACATCCATGAGCGCCATGTGTTTGACTGCAAAAACCGGTATGGGGAGCTGTGCCCCCAACAGGAAAAGGCGCTGGAAGAACTGGGATTTGAATTGCCTGATCCGAGTAAGCCCAAAGGCAAACACAACAACCGCAAGCAGACTTTTGATGCAGTATGCCGGACGCTGCTCTTTGACATTAGCCGCAAACATGGGGTGCATCTGGAGCAGGAGCCGTCCTATGGAGGGCGGGCGTATCTGGAGAAGCAGGACTACATTCTGATGAAGCAAAAGGAGCAGCTGGCCGCCCAGGAACAGAAGCTGGAGGAGCTGACCCTGAAAATTGAGGATGTAGAAACACTGGTGGAGGAAGTTTCGGATATTGCCTATGACAAGGCGGTGGAGGTTGTCACCGATACTGTCCGGCTGGAAACCCATAAGGAGGACATCCGGTTGGTGGAAGAAACGAAAACCTGGGTACTCTCGCCGGAACGGAAAGCTCCGCAAAAAGAGCGTGAGTATGCCGCCGCCCGGTTGGATGGGGTGATTTCAAAAATCAAAAACGCCATGCAGTCAGCCCTGACAAAAATCCAGAAGAAACTCATGCAGCCGGAGGTCAAGCAGGCTGGCAAACAGCAGATTCAGGAAAAGGCCAAGGAATCCATTCTTGCTTTCCTGAAAAAAGCCAAGCAAGATAGCGCACAGAGAGAATCCAACCGGAAAAAGCAGCAGGAAAAGCAGGATATGGAGCTTTAAGGCATCTGATTTTGCGAAGAAATCAGATGCTTTTCTCTTGAGGAGGTGAGAAACATTGAACAGCGAATCGCAGGGTTTAGTGCCTGCAACCCAGCAGGCCGAAAGTGAAGAATTGACCGTTGAGGAAGTGCGGGAAAGTCTCTCCGTCACCGAGAAAGGACAACCGGCCAACACCATTGGAAATTGCCGCACGGTGTTTTGCCAAGATCCGCTTTTGCGGGGCGCAATCCGGCTGAATTTGCTTACCGACCGTATAGACATTGTGCGAGATTTGGGTTGGCGCAGAAGCACCAGCGCCTTGACCGATACCGATGTCAAATATCTGCTCCTTTACTTTGAGCAGAACTACGGTTTGACCAGTGAAAAGAAGCTGATGGCGGCACTCTCTATCGTAGCAAACGAAAACTGCTATCACCCCATTCAGGATGTGCTGAATGGTCTGGTGTGGGACGGCATACCTCGGATGCGCTCCTGCCTGCATCACTTTCTGGGGGCAGATGAGAGCGACTATGTGGAAGAAATGCTGAAACACTTCCTGCTGGGAGCCATCCGCCGGGTATTCCATCCAGGTTCCAAATATGAGGAGCTGCTTTGTCTGGTGGGCGGCCAGGGAGCCGGAAAGTCTACCTTCTTTCGCTTCCTGGCGATACAGGATGAGTGGTTCTCTGATGACCTGAAAAAGCTGGATGATGACAAGGTGTTTGCCAAGCTGCAAGGACACTGGATCATTGAGATGTCGGAGATGCTGGCCACCAGTAACGCCAAGAGCATCGAGGAGATCCGCTCCTTTATCAGCCGCCAAAAGGAAACCTATCGCACGCCCTATGAGACCCAGCCCAAAGACCGGCTGCGGCAGTGTGTGTTCGGTGGTTCCTCCAACACGCTGGATTTTCTGCCTCTTGATCGGGCCGGAAACCGGCGGTTTCTGCCAGTGATGATTTACCCAGAGAAAGCGGAGGTTCACATTCTGGAGGACGAAGTCGCTTCCAGAAAATATCTGTTGCAGGTGTGGGCGGAGGCTATGACCATTTACCGCAGCGGAGAGTATTCCATGAAGTTTTCAAAGGAGATTCAGAGACAGCTGGTGGAGGTTCAGAAAGACTTTATGCCGGAGGATACTGAGGCCGGGCAGATTCAGGGCTTCCTGGAACACTACACCGGCAATGTGGTCTGCTCCAAACAGCTGTTCAAGGAAGCGTTGGGACATGCCTTTGAGGAGCCGAAGCGCTGGCAGCTGCACAACATCAACGAGATCATGAACACAGTGGTGACGGGCTGGAAGCCTTTTTCCAATCCCAGGATGTTTGCGGGCTATGGGCGGCAGCGTGGCTGGGAACGGGAGATTTCCGGCAACGAACTGCCCGACAACGAAGGTGGATTTGTGGAGCTGAGCGAGGAAGAAGTCCGTCAACTGGAGCTGCCGAAGGAGTGGATTGCCTGATTTACGGGGCTCGTTGCCCAGTTGATTGTCGGCTGGTTGCTGACTTTGTTGCCGTAAAATTGGGGGTGTGGACACGATAAATACCTATAAAGCAAGGTTTTTGAGCGGGCATCTGTTCTCTGACAACGAAAGCAACGAGATTTCACAAGAAAATTTGAAAAGTAAGAAATGATGGCCAGATGGGCCAGATGATAGGTTACAGTTTTTTGGAGTCCGTTGCCGGACTTCGTTGCTGGCTCCCTTTGTCTGGCCTTTCTGATCTATGGAGGTAGCCTATGGGAAATGAAAAGACAATGATTTGCAGTAAGAAGTGTTTGGATATTCCGGTCTGGCGGCGCTATACCCTGACCATTGAGGAAGCCGCCGGATATTATCATATCGGAGAGGGAAAGCTGCGGATGCTGATTGATGAGCATCCCAACGAGGATTTTTATGTGATGAATGGAAACCGTGCTTTGATCAAACGGGAGAAATTTGAGAGGTATCTGGATCAGGCCACTGCTGTATAATAGCCTTTCAAAAAGTCGATGGCAGATTGCCATTCTTTCATGGCAAAGCTATACGGAGAGCCAAACTTGTGCTATGATAAGAGTGCAAGTCTGGCTCTCCTTTCTTTTAGAGGAGAGATTTCAATGAGTGAAAAAAGACGAGACAATCGCAATCGGATTTTGCGAGAAGGCGAGTATCAGCGCAAGGATGGGAGGTATCGGTTCCGCTATCTGGACGAGGATGGCAAAGAACAAAATGTGTACAGTTGGCGGCTGGATAAAAATGATCCTATGCCCAAGGGAAAAAAGCGAGAGCCTTCCCTGAGAGAAAAGGAAAAGCAGATTGAAGCTGATCTGTTCGATCACATCGTAACCAACGGTGGAAAGCTCACGGTTTTGGAACTGGTGGAAAAGTATGTGTCTCTGAAAACCGGCGTTCGCCATAATACGGTTGCAGGATACAAGACGGTAATCAATATCTTGAAAAAAGAGCCGTTCGGTAGGCAGCGCATTGACAAGGTGCGCTTGTCGGATGCTAAAGCATGGCTCATCAAGCTTCAGAAGGTGGATGGCAGAGGGTATAGCTCGATTCATTCGATTCGAGGCGTTCTCAGACCCGCATTCCAGATGGCGGTGGATGATGACCTGATCCGCAAGAATCCGTTTGGTTTTGAGCTGGCATCGGTAGTTGTCAATGACTCAGTGACGAGAGAAGCCATCAGCCGGAAACAGGAACGGGATCTTCTGAAGTTCATCAAAGAGGACAAGCATTTCAGCAGATACTACGACGGGATCTATATTCTCTTTCACACAGGGCTTCGTATCTCGGAATTCTGTGGACTTACGATCCAGGATGTTGAGTTTAAGGAAATGCGTATCAAGGTGGATCATCAGTTGCAGAGAACATCACAGATGGAGTATGTAATCCAGCAGCCAAAGACAGAAAGCGGCATCCGCTATGTTCCGATGACCGAGGAGGTAGCATCCTGTTTCCGCCGGATCATCGCCAACCGTGCGGTTCCCAAAGCGGAGCCAATGGTAGATGGGTACGTTGGTTTTCTGTTTCTGGACAAGAACGATATGCCCATGGTAGCCCTTCATTGGGAGAAGTACATGGAGCATATTGTCCAGAAGTATAACAAGATTTACCGCATCCAGATGCCGAAAGTAACCCCTCATGTGTGCAGGCACACCTTCTGTTCCAATATGGCAAAATCCGGGATGAACCCCAAGACATTGCAGTACATCATGGGGCATGCAGACATCAGTGTAACACTGAATACCTACACCCATGTGAAGTTTGACGATGCCAAAGATGAACTGCTGCGTGTGGCAAACGCTTAAAATTGCCCGTTGGTAAAGCGGCTTTCTTTACCAACGCCTTTACCAATATTGCAGGAAAAAACATGAGAAATCCCGAGAAGATTTGAGAAGATATCTTCAAAACAGGTGGAAGCTCAGGCTGCACGAAAAGTGTGAAAAATCCTGTAATATCAAGCATTTGAGAAGAAATACAGGACTTATGAGGAGTTATAAAAAGATGGTAAAAATACTTTTCGTGTGCCACGGCAATATCTGCCGCAGCCCAATGGCGGAATTTGTATTTCGCGCAATGGTGCAGAAGGCCGGCCTGGCACAGGCCTGCGAGGTGCAAAGCGCGGCGCTGAGCGCCGAAGAGCTTGGCAACCCGGTATACCCGCCTGCCCGCGCCATGCTGGCGCGGCACGGCATCTTGTGCGAGGGCAAGTACGCGCGGCAGATATGCGAAGCAGACGTGCATGCGTTCGACCTGCTTATCGGCATGGAGCAGCGTCATGTGGACGCCATGCGGCGGCGTTTCGGCACAGAGGCGCAGGGCAAGGCCCGCCGCCTGCTGGATTATACCGATGTGCCGGGCGACATTGCTGACCCCTGGTATACCCGGGATTTTGAAACGGCTTACGCCCAGATAGAGGCGGGCTGCCGTGCGCTGCTGGCACAGCTTGCGCAGGCGGCGCAGTAAGCCCGCACAGGAGGGCGAACCGATGAAGCGAATTACCCACCGCACTGCCGGATGCGCCAAAGCGCCGCCGGACTGTGTGCACATGGCAGGCGGCTTTGCACAGGGTGAAGCCATAGAACGGCTGGCCCTGTATGAAGACCTGTGCGAAGAGCTGCAGGCCCGGCAGCAGGCCCTTGCCTTGCAGATGGAAACCCTGCGCGCCGAAGGGCGCGAAAAAAGCGTAAAATTCCGTGAACTATTTGCGCAGAAGCTTACAAATGCGGCGTTTCTCTCCATGCTGCAGGCAAAAGGGCTTTTATAGGCACGATAAAGCCGGGACGCTTTTCAGCGCCCCGGCCTTTCCAATGCTGGGCAATCCATAACTGCCAGGCAGCCGCGGAGGCCTCAGCCCGTCACCGCCACCGCCTCTATTTCCACCAAGGCGTCCTTAGGCAGCTTTGCCACCTGAAACGCGGCGCGGGCCGGGTACGGCTCGGAAAAATATTCGGCATACACTTCGTTCATGGCTGCAAAATCCGCCATATCCTGCAGCAGCACAGTGGTTTTTACCACATGAGCCATGTCTGTGCCTGCGGCGGCCAGAATGGCCTTGATATTCTCCAGCGACTGACGCGCCTGTGCACGGATGTCCGCACCTGCAAACTCGCCGGTAGCCGGGTTGATGGGAAGCTGGCCGGAAACATAGATGGAGCCGCCCGCCTGAACTGCCTGCGAATACGGCCCAATGGCCGCAGGGGCCTGAGATGCTTTAATCTCTTCCAACTTAGTCACCGTCCATTGCCTTTTTTAGTCTATTACATCCCTCAATCAAACGACTTCGTGGGCAGGCGACATTCATGCGCACAAAGCCAACCCCTCCGTCCAAAAATTCACTTCCATAGGAAAGTTGCAACCCCGCGCGAGAAATTTGCTTCACCAACTCTTCCTCACTCTTACCATATGCACGCATGTCAAGCCAACACAAATATGTACCTTCCGGCGGCCAAAATTTTACTTTTGGCATATTTTCGTGGATAAACGTGTCAAGATAATCAATGTTTTTGTCTAAATATTCTCGCAATTCATCTACCCAATCTTCGCATTCATTGTATGCGGCAATCATGGATGTCATTGAAAGAGGATTTGGTGAACCACAATAACGACTATCATCTATGGCCGCTTTTAGTTTCGAATCAAATGTAATCGCATAGGAATGTTGCAAGCCAGCATTATTAAAAGTTTTCCCCGTAGAGGTAAGTGTTACAATTCGTGGCTCATTAGGATAAAGAGAAAATAGCGAGGTAACTTGCACATCGAGACGTACAATATCTGCATGCACTTCATCAACCAAAATACGCACATCATGCGCAAAGCAAATTTCTACAAGTCTGCGTAACTCTTGTTCCGTCCATACTCGGCCGCTAGGATTATGTGGACTACATAATACTAGCAAAGTGTTTTCTGGTTTTGCGCACTCTTTTTCCAACAAGTCATAGTCAATAGTGTAATAACCATTTGTATTAATCAATGGCATCATAACAGTTTTTCGGTCAAATTCCATGACGGGCGTATATATATAGGGAAAGTCTGGCACATGAATCATAACGCCATCGCCGTCTTTGCTCCAAGTATTTACCACTTCGCGTACGCAAGCCATAATGCTAGCAGAAAATGCGATATTTTCTCGCGTACATACTATGTTATGACGACGTTTTTGCCAGCTTATAATGGAATCAAAATACTCCTGCGGCATACTAGATGTATAATTGGCATATCCCAAAATTCGCTTATCAATGCGCGCTTTCATAGCGTCCAGCATAGGTTGTGCACACGCAAAATCCATATCTGCTGTCCACATTGGAATATATTCTTTAGGTAAATCCGAATTGTGAAATAACCCTTCGTCCCACTTTTCGCTATTAGTATTTCTGCGTTCGATGATTTCATCAAAGTTATACTTTTTCATAATGATACTCCGTTATCTCTCAAATTTATTAAAATAATTTTTATTTTCTATTATTTGTTGCAAGTTGATGTTTTGCAAAGAATGCTTCTGATGTTTTCCCTGCTTTCATACGTCTATCAAGAATAATGTTGCAAATTAAACCAAGCAATGCAAACACCAAACACCCAGCAAAAACATAATAATATCCAACCTGCCCCTTGCTTTCAATCAGATTACCTGCAATAGTATAACAGAATGTATCAGGCAGGGTAAGTAACAAGCTTTCCATTCCTACAGCAGTGCTGAAGAGATACATCGGCGTACGGACCTGCGTAAGCATAGAACTGGAAAGCGGACTGCGACCTTTTACGGAACAAGCCAAAAGCAACACACTGGCAATACCAACAATGTAAAATACCGGAGTCCAAGGAATAATCAATATAATGCCCATGCTGAGAACATAGAATCCAAGCCAGAGGAAATACGAACGTACTGCGCCTATTTTATCGCTCAGCCAACCAGCAACAATTGGAAGAATAAATGTAATACCATTGTTTCGAATCGTATCCAATGCTGTTACCGCCGCAGTAGAAACTCCAAAGAATTCCACCAGCATCGGACTCAAATAGGTAAGGCCTATATAACCTGTGTATCCAAATGCAATACCAAGCCAGACCAACCACTGACTGGGGTCTCTCATTAGCAAGATAAGATTTTTGAAATTGAAGCTTTCCTCTTTGTTTGCACTTTGACTACGTTCTAAAAGAGCAGCCTTATTATTGTGACAAATAATCTGTAATCCAATCAATGAAATAAGACTCATTGCTGCATGGATGCTAATTATAAGGCGGACACTAAGAGCACTGCCAAACGAAGCAACTACCCAAGACCCTATAAAACCAATTGCAAGTCCAGTTAAACCATTGAAAGAGTCCAACCAGCCATATGTTTTTCCGCTGGCCTCTTCTGGGGTGATGACCGCAAGGAACTTTACCATCGGTGCCCACAGCGGGGTTAGGGCAAATGATACAAAGATAATAATAGAAGGAACAAAACCGGGATTTGTCAGAAGGATCAACGAAGCAATTGTACACAATGAATAGGCAAATGTGAGCATTGTCCGGGGTTTTACCACATCACAAATAATACCCCCATAAAAATAAGCAATCGTTGCCGCAATGCCAATCGCACTTAATAATAGGCCCATTTGTGCATCTGTTGTCCCAAAGGCCTCTTGGTAAATCACATAAAAATTTCGGGCAAGATACTGGATATCAAATGCGGTCATTCCCATACCGCAAAAAAATATAGCCATCCAGTGATTTTTTGTCATTTTTACCTTTGGAATATTTTTTTCCTCACTCATTTTTCTACCTCTTTTCATCCTTTTTTCTTTTTTGAATGTGCTATAAATCTAAATTTATCCCCCCAATCAATGAGCTACTAAATATTTAAGATACTATAATATTAATACACTAAATTGTAAAAATCTATTCTCTTTCCATACAAAAAAGCCTGTGCATTTTTGCACAGGCTCTACAAATTTATACACTCTTTATTACAATATGCAAATATTATTAGCCTTTGCGACAGCTGTCCTCTACATCCAGCTTGAAGGCTTCATTCAGGCGCTGCTGCACGCGGCAGAACAGCTCCAGCTCTTCATCGGTGAATATTTTCAGCTTCTGGAACGTGCGCGCATAGCAGGCCTGCTCGAACTTGTGGTGGTCGTTGAACACCTGCCAGCCCGCCTCGGTGAGGAACAGGTTATATTCGCGGTTGTTGTTCTGGTTGCGCACCTGCTCTACCCAGCCCTTCTGCTTGAGCTTGCGGATAATCTGGCTGTAGGCGCTGGGCGTTTTTCCGTTGCTTGCCGCTATTTCGGTGATGGTTGCCGATTTGTGCCGCCCAATATACTGGATGACCTTGGATTCCGCCTGATACATCGTCACTTCCCCGTACTGATGCGGCAGCGAATCGTATTCCGCCATCAGGTCATAGCCCGTATCCACAATATCCATCAGTTTCTGGCACAGTTCCTCGCGTGCGTCCATTTTCATTTTCCTCTTTCTTGCCGAAAGCGCCCGGGCGTATTTCTTTATTCAGGGCGCAGCAATCTTTATTCCATCGTACTGCAAGGGAAACCGGCAGTTCTTCACTGCGGCAAAGGCGCAGTGCGGCGGCTGGCGTTAGCCAGCCGCGTGTAAACAAGCTGCCGCCTCTTTTCGTAAAATTATACCATTTTTTCCGCACCCCGGCAAGGCGCGGCACAGCACGGGGCGTTATTCCCCGCCCAGCCAGTACATATCGCGCCGCAGGCTGAGGCCCAGCTTTTTCTGCAAAGCCAGAGAGGCGCGGTTGCCTGCAAAGATATGGCAGAACGGCACGCGCCCCTGCCGCAGAAGGCGGGCGATGGCGTGCGCCTCCAGCGCGGCGCCCAGCCCCATACGCCGGAACTGCGGCAAAACCACCAGCATACCCATGCTTCCCTCGGAATGCTGCCCAATGAACCCGGCAAGCCGGCGGCCCTGCGGGCCGGGCAGAAAGGCTCCTGTCACGGTGCCCGCCGCAAGGCGCGCAGCCACGCCGGCAGGCGGAATGAGGGTATAATGCGCACAGACGGTTTCTGCCCATTCAGGGCCAAGCGGCGCAAAGCGCACCCCCTTCACCGGCCGGGAGGGGGGCTGGGCCTCCCAATATACCGCCTGCGTGCATGCGGGCGGCAGCGGCAGGCCCATGGCCTGTGCCGCGGCCAGGGCTGCGGCACGCCCGTGCGCGCCCAGCATGGCGCCCTGCGCCAAGGGCCCGGCCCTGTGTAAAAGGCGCGCCGCCGAGGCCTGCGTGCCTGCGGCCAGCAAAAGGTCGCCCCCCTGCACGCGCAGCAGCACGCCGCCCTTTTCCGCGGCCAGCACGCCCGCTTTGCCCCAGCGCAGCGCCTCCAGCATATCCACGCAGGCGGGCCTTTGCGCCAGATATTCCCAGGCGGCAAGGGCCGGGGCGGCCAGCGCGGCCTTCTGCGCATGCGTCAGACGCTTCAGCGCCGCCTCCCGGCGCATGGCCTCGCTTTTTGTGGCATATTCCTCTGTATACACAAGGCGCACAGGCCGGTGCGCGCGGGTATATCTGGCGCCGCGCCCGGTTTCGTGCAGGAACACGCGCCGGGTGATGTCCGGCGTGTAACCCGCATAGAAATTCATACCGGCACATGCCAGAAGGTAAGCAGTATGCGCCATGGGGGCATCCTCCTTTTCTCCGCGCAGGGCCGCGGCCCCGCACCTGCCGCAGCCGCGCCCCGGCGGGTGAAAACCATACCGCGCTATTCCTGTGCAAGCTCCATCGCCATGCGGCACGCGGCAAAGGCATCCTGCCGGGTGCCTGCGGTGATGAGAAAGCGCCCGGCATGGCAGAATTTCAGCGTTTCAATGCCGGAAATGGCGGGCAGCTCTTCCTCCGGCGCACCGGCCCACTCTGCCGGGAAGGGCACGCGCAGCGCCTGCGTGCCGAAGCGCTGCGGCACCCCCTGCGCACAGTAGCCTCCCCGCTGGGAGGGATATACCACGAATTTGGCGCGGCTGGGAATGAGATACTGTTTCCAGGGGGCAAAGCGCTTCAGCTCTACTATACCGCCCTTTGACCTTGCAAGCGCGCCGCGCACCTCGGCCTCGGCCCGCGTGATGGCGCGGATGCTCTCCAGCTTATGGCCCAGAAGGTCCTGCGCCACGGCCACGGCCTCTTCAAAGCAGGCATCTTCGTCCTTTTCTTCATCCCATCTGGGGTTGTAGGCTGCAATCAGGTTTGCAAGCTGGTTGCCGCAGCCGGTATTGTCGTCCTCGTCCAGCGGCTTTACAAAGCCGTCGTCAAAGCGCCGGGCCTCCTTCTCGCCCACAAGGGCCGGGCCAAGCTCGCGCCACAAAAGGCCGAAGGCCGCATATTTCACCCCGCATTCGCGCACAGGGGTATCTTTTCCATGATGGTCGAACGGGCCGTCCCCGATATCGAATACGATGCCGTCATAGCCCTCCGGCACGGAAAAGCCGCGCTGGATGCGGATGCTGGGGTTGCACAGGCGCAGCAGCGCCGCGGCAAACACGTCGTCCGCGTGAAAGCGCCCTGCATGGGTAAAGCCTTTATCCGGCACTGTAAGCATAGTGATGTGCTCCTTTTGTCTTTTATCTTTCCGGCTGCCGAAGCAGCGGCGCGCCGCCTTCCGCCGTATGGGGTGGCGCGCTTTGGCCGCGCCCGTATATGGCGTCCGCCGCATGCCGCCCGGCACGGCCGCATCCCATGTGCGGTATGTGTTCTGTCCGGGCCATATCCGGCCCGCGGCCCGCTTTTAGCAGGCGGAGGCACCGTACTACACCGGCTGCGTTCACGCTTTCCACCACGGCCCGCGTTCAGAAGGGCTGCGGCGTCTGCTTTGCCAAGCCCACACCGCGCTTTCGCTTATGCCCGCCAAGCGGACACATCATGCCACATTCACGAAACCCGCCCTTCGCCTTGCGGCCCGGCCCCGTCAAGAGTGCGGCAGCTGTTCCACCCGTCTCATCCTTCGCCTGCGCTCGCATTCGCCAAGTGGACACATTATACCACATTCACTAAACTCGCCCTTCGCCCTTCGGCTCGGCCCCGTTAAGGGTGTGGCATCTGTTCCACTAAGCTCCCCCTTCGCTTTCGCTCGGCCTCGTTAAGGGTGTGGCATCTGTTCCACTAAGCTCCCCCTTCGCTTTCGCTCGGGCTCGCTAAGTGGACACATTATACCACATTTGGAATATTTTTTACAGCAGCATCCTTTTTGAGAAACAGTTTGGTTACCCAATATGCTATAATACAAACAGACAAAAATCTCCGGCATCCATTTCCAATGCAGGCCGGGGCAGAAAGGGGGCGGCAGGTTTGGCCGCATACAGAAAACGCAGGGGGCGCACCTCGCGCGCACCTGCTATTTTGATAGGGCTTGCCGCCGGGCTTGTGCTTCTGGCGCTGGGCAGCGGCGCGCTGTGGCTTTTTCTGCCCCGCGCCATGGATGCCGGCCTTGCCAGCGCCAAAGCGCCCGATGGCCAGATAAAAGGCTATGCCGTGCAGCTTGGCGCAGGCCCCTATACGAAGGACAGCCTTTCCCAGTGGGCCATGGAGGCGGCGGAAGAGGCCGCCGCCCTTGGCATGAACGCACTGTTTCTGCCCATTGACGGGCCAGACGGCGTGGTGTTTGAGACAAAGCATGCAGAAAGGTGCGCCGCTCTTTCCGGCGGCGACACGTTTTTTTGCAAATCGGACGCGCTGCGCACCCTGTGCGAAGCCGCTGCCCGAAAGGGCCTTGCCGTATATACCGTGGTGCAGGAGGCCAACGCGGAAGACGCCGCGTACCGCGACACAGTTATTGCCGATATCCGCCAGCGCTATGCCGCGGCGGGCGTCGCCGTGCCCATGGCGGCAAATGGCACGCAGGGGCCGTTCAGCATCTACTCCACCCCGCAGGGGCCTCTAGCCGCCGTCACGCCGGAGAGTGCCGCGCAGGCAGGTGAATTTTTTCTTTTGACCACCGCGGCAGATTTCAGCGGCGCAGTGTTCAGCCAGGCTGCCGTCTCTGCGGCGCCGGGCGACACAGCCGTGCTGCTCAGCGCCATGGACGGGCGCACCCCGCCCACTCTGCTGGGCTATGCCCCGCCTGCCTCGCTGGGCGTGACTTACCCGGACGACGGCGCCTCTATCGACACACAGAAATGCTTTGTGATGGGCACGTCAGACCCGGCCCAGCCCCTCACCCTGAATGGGGAAGAGGTGCCCCGGTACGGCACAAAGGGGTTGTTCGGCGTGCTGGTAACGCTGGAGGAGGGAGAAAACGAGCTGTTTTTTGCAAATGGTCCCGCCTCGCTTACCTGGCACATCACGGGCCCGGCGCCTCAACAGCAGCAGGGCGGCAGCACTGGCGGCAAGCTGCCGCATGACAGCACCGTCAGCGTGCCTGAAGGCACTTTTGTGCAGACGACAGGCCTTATCACCAGCCTTTTGTACGACCCCTCCGGTGACGGCAATATCAGCGAAACGGCCCGCCGCGGCGCCGTGGGGCAGGTGGCGGCATGCGCTGAAACTGTGCGCGGCGGAAAAACCACATGGGCTTACCAGCTCACCAGCGGAGACTGGGTGCTGGCCTGCAATGTGCAAAAGGTGGAGGACGGCGCCGCCAGCTTCACCGGCGCACAGGCTGTTTGCGATGGGCGCGACGAGCTTTTGCAGTTCAGCGGCAGCGGCACGCCGCTGGCTTATACGAATCAAATTGAAAGCACGCTCAGCCTGCGCTTTTATAATACAGAGCTTGCGGCAGATTTTGCCGTCAGCGGCTCTTCTCTTGTGCGGCAGTGCGAGGTGAAGCCCTTTGACGGCGGCACAGAGCTTGTGCTGCACTTTGACGCGCCGCTTTGGGGGCATGTGATTTCATACAGCGGCAACACCGTGCAGGTGGTGCTGAAGGCGGCGCCCGCCAGAAGCACAGAGCCGAATAAGCCTCTGGCGGGTGTGAAGGTGCTGCTGGATGCCGGCCACGGCGACGCGGACGCCGGCGCCATGGGGGCGGGCGGCCAGAGCGCCCCGCTGGAAAAGGATGCAAACCTCGCTGTGGCCAGGGCCGCCCAGTACCGGCTGGAGCAGCTTGGCGCCACGGTGGAGATGATCCGCACAGACGACACCTTCCTCTCGCTGGAGCAGCGCAATGCAAAAATCACAGAGCTGCGGCCCGATTTCTTTATTGCCGTGCACCATAACTCTGTGGCGCTGAACAATGACGCCAACAACTCCGCCGGAACGGAATGCTATTATTTTTATGATTCCGGCAAGGCGCTGGCCGAAGCGCTGGTGAACAACGTGACGGCTGCCACAAACCGCCCTTCGCGCGGGGCGATGTGGGGCTATTACTATGTCACCCGCAACACCCTGTGCCCTGCCGTTCTGCTGGAGACGGGCTTTATGCCGAACCCGGCGGAATTTGAAGCCGTGACAGACGAAACGTGCATATGGGCCGCGGGCGACGCCATTGCCCGCAGCGTGCTGGCCTGCGTAAATTGAGTGATAACCACCGGCTAAGCCGGTGGCTTGAGTTCGCCCCATAAGGGCCTATTACCGGCATACATCTCAAGACGCACTGAATTTTATTTTGCTCGCATCATTTGCCCCACAGCCCATAAACGGGCAATCTCTGTTCTAACGGCAGTCTTTTGCTCCTGATAGCTTGCTGTTAGCAGCTCGCTTCGCTCGATGCTTGAAGCGAAAGCTTTTTTGCGGGGCGCCTCCACCGGCAGAGCCGGTGGTTTCCCTATTCAAAAAAGCCCCGTTCCGGCCGGAAGGGCCCGGAACGGGGCTTTTTTCAAAGCAAAGCTAAAGCACAGCCTTACTGCACCATGCGCTCAGAAAGCTCTTGTGTGGCGCTGTGCAGCAGGGCCACCAACTCCGGCAGGCGCTCGCTGCGGAAAATGGCCTGCGGGTATGCAATGCTGACGGCCGCTATTACCCGGCCGCCCGCGCCGCGCACCGGGCAGGCAACAGCCCCCACCTGCGGGATAAACTCGCCTGTGTCGAAAGCGTAGCCCTGGCGGCGGATATCCCGCGCAACATTCTGAAAGCGCGTTTCATCCGTAATGGTAAGCGGCGTGCACTGCTCGGGCGGCGTTTCAAAATAGCTGTGGATAGCCGCCTGCCCCTGATAGGCCAGCAGCAGCTTGCCCGCCGCACCCGTGTGCAGAGGGTAGCGCGTGCCCTCGTCCACTGTAATGCGTATTTTCTGCGGGCCCAGGGCCAACGCCGCCACGCAGCAGGCCCGGCCGCAGGCAAGGTTCAGCTTCACAGTCTGCCCGCTTTGCTGTGCAAGCTGCTCCAGCACAGGGCCCGCAAGCTCCTTCAGGCGTGCCTGCTGCTCTTCCCTGCCCGCAAAACCCTGCTCAAACAGCGGGCCGGGCGTATAAAGCTTTGTCTGTTCATCCTCGTACAGATAGCCGCTGTGCACCAGCTCTGCCAGCAGGCGGTAAAAGGTGGTTTTGGGGCACGGGCAGCGGCGTGCGATGTCTTTTGCGGGCAGGCCGCCGTTTTCAAACACGGCCTTCAGCACCAGCGCCGCACGCGACAGCGCAGGCACAGGCACATATTGTGTATGAAGCTCCACAGGGCTGCCTCCTCCTTTGTCCCGCGCGCAAGACGCCGAGGCTTCGTATGGCTGCCGGGCATGCCGCACAGCGGACGTGGCTGCGCACGGTTGGTTCCAAATATAAAACTTTTTAGCCGAAAAGGAATTGAAAAAATACGCTTATATAAGCGTTTTCATATATAAAACTTTTTTGCGCGTTTCTTGTACAGGTTGCCATGTTCTTCCCTGAAAAGTTTATGCAGGCCGGAAATTGAATGCCCCGGCCCTGTGCGGTAAGATAAGGCTGTAAACCGGGCGCGCGGAATACGGCGCCCATTCAGAAAACAGGGAGGTTTTTTACATCATGGCAAACATGGAAATGCCGCCGGTAGAGGAACTGGTGGCCCGCTTCAAAAAACTGTACACCGGCATCGTGGCCGATGCAATGGATAAGCTTGGCATGCGCGACAGGCTGCTGCCGGAATATCTTCGCCCGCTGAAGCCCGATATGGTCATTGCCGGCCCGGCGTTCACCGGCTGCGGTGAAGAAGTGACCGACATCAACTGCAACGACAACGACATCCGCTTCTCCATGCTGGAGAGCATCAAGCCTTACGATATTCCCGTATGGCAGACGAACATGACGGACGGCTGCGCCCACTGGGGCGGCATTATGACGCGCTCTACCCGCCAGGCGGGCGGCTGCGGCGCCATCATCGACGGCGGCTGCCGCGACTGCAACGACATTCTGGAGCAGGGCTTCCCCGTGTTCGTGCGCTTCTTCCACTGCGGCAGCTCGCTGGGCCGCTGGCAGATCACGGCATATCAGAAGCCTATCCAGATCGGGCATGTCACCATCGAACCGGGCGATTTCATGATGGCCGACATTGACGGTGTACTGGCCGTGCCAAAGGCACATATTATGGAAGTGCTTTTGAAGGCCGAAGAAATGGCCGCCCGTGAGGACAACATGAGTAAGGATATGGCCGAGGGCCTTGGCGTGCGCGGCGCGTATGCCAAATACGGCACTATCTGAACCCCTATACGGCTCAGCCGCTGTGAGGCAGGCGCTTCACAGCGGCTTTTTTATGTGCCCGGCCCCGTTCGGCGCAGTGCACGGGCGCGGGGCGCGCCTTACTCCAGGTTTGCGTGGCGCGCCTTCATATCTGCTTCGGTGACGCCGCACTGCTCCATCAGATATGCCACCAGCCAGTCGCAGGCCAGAAGAAGCCCCTCGTCGAACAGGCTGCCCATGGGCAGCACAGAGCCGCCCGCCTTCTCTTTCGTGGGCGCCGGCACCACAGCCGCGGCGTCCGCCATGGCGGCCAGCGTGCTTTCGGGCGCAGTGGTGAGCACCGCCAGCTTCGCGCCCGCCTGTTTTGCCTTCTGTGCCTGCCGCACCAGGCCACCCGTCTCGCCGGAGCCGGAGCCCACTACCAGCACGCAGCCCGCGCCCACCGGGCCGCAGGTGACGTCGCCCGCCACCTGTACAGGCAGGCCCATCTGCGCAAGGCGCATGGCCAGCATGCGCATCACAAGGCCCGTTCGGCCCGCGCCCGTTGTGCAAATCATTTTCTTACCCTGCAGCAGCCGGGCCACATGGGCCAGCTGCTGCGGCTGGGCGCCGCCCACAGTGCCGGCAAGCTGCTGCAGCATCGTATTCATCAGGCCGTCCATCTTCAAAGCCCCTTTCCTTCCATGGCCGCGCGGATGCCCGCTGCGGCTGTACGGGCGTCCGGTGCGTTGCACACGGCCCCGCCCACAATCAGCCATTCGGCGCCCGCCGCACAAAGCGCGCGGGCGGTATCCTCCCGTATGCCCCCCGCCACGGCAAGCGGCATGCCGCCGCAGGCCGCGCTCACGGCGGCCACCTGCGCAGCGGCGGGGCCGCCCTGCCCCTGCTGGGCGTCCACCGCCACATGCAGGCAGGCGATATCCGCCCCCAGCGCGCGCACGCGCCGGGCGGCCGCAGCGGCATCCTGCATGCCGAGCAGGTCTGCCATCACGCGGCGCCCGCGCGCATGCGCCTCGCGCACAACGCCCTCTATGGTCTTATCAGAGGCGAAGGCCATCACGGTCACGATGTCCGCCCCGGCCTCGCACGCCATGGCGCACAGGCCGGCGCCGCAGTCCATAATCTTCACATCGGCAAGAATGGGCGCGCTGAAGCCCGCGCGCGCAAATTTTTTCACGGCGGCAAGGCCGTCGCGCAGCACAAAGCTGGTGCCCACCTCTATAATATCCGTATATTGCCGCGCCGCGCGTGCAAGGGCCATGGCCTCGTCCAGCGTGCGCCCCTTCTCTGCGCCGTCCAGCGCCAGCTGCAGCGTCATATGCGCCGCCTCCTTCCGAAATATGCCGCCTTGGCGCGGCTCAGTTCAGCCTTTGCAGAAGCTGGCCCAGCGTGTCGCTGCCCACATGGGCGGGCACATGTTCGTACAGCTGCTGCACAAAGGCGCGGTAATGCCTGGGGTCTCCGTTCACGCTCACTGTTTCCTTTGCCGTGCGCAGCGTGACGCGCTTGGAGGTGACGGTGGTTTTCACCTCCACAATATCCTGCCAGCGCACGCTGTGCGTTTTGCCCAGCGCGCTTTGCAGCTCCAGCCTGTCGGGGTAAGCTACCGCGCGGCGCACATAGGTGAACAGAAGAATATACCCGCTGCCCGCCGCACAGATGAGCACCAGCGCCGCCGTCATCAGTACGGCGCTGTCACCGGCGCCGCCCACAGAAATATCCATCTGCCTGGCCGCCACCAGAAGAATGGCCACCGCCAGAAGGAAGGGTGCGAATATCACCGTCACCGGCGCTTCACGCAGCACGGCCAGCGCACCCGCCTGCGGCGGGGCCGATTTTTTCTGCAGCAGCACAAGGCTGGCACCGAACAGCACCGCGCCCAGCGCCGCTGCGGCATAAATAAGTGCCATTGGTCATTCCGCCTTTCCTGTCATGCTTTCAAACAGCGCCAGCGCGCGCTGCGGGTTGTGCGGCGCCAGCATGAACACATTATACAGCCATGGGCTGCACGCAAGGCCGGTGGCCTTCTGCGCAAAGGCCATGGCCGCTATCTCCTGCAGGCTGGGCACGCTGCTTTTATAGGCAAAGCGGCCCAGCCTCCACAATGTGACATGCTTTTGGGCTGTAAAGCCCGCGCCGTCGCGAAACTCAAGAAAATGGTACAGCTCATGCGCCAGCAGGATATCCCGCGTGGGCACGGCGCCCAACGCCTCATAGACACCTGCTTTTTGCAGGGCATCGTCCGTATCGGCGGCGTTCTGCACATCTATTTCGATGGCGGCCGGCTCGTGAAAAACGGCAAACAGCCCCAGCCCCGCCGCAGCAGAGCCGCGGCTGTCCCGCACCTGTACGCCCCAGTGGGCGGCCGCTTCGTCCAGCGAAAGCGCGCCGCCGTTTTCCTGCAGCAGGGCGGCGCGCGCCTCGCCTTCGGCGCGCGCCCCCTCGTACAGGCTTTGTTTCATGGCCGACGTCAGCTTTCCGCGCAGCGGCTCGTCCCGGAAGGCAATGCGCACAAGCGCAGCCTCGTCCAGCGCCAGCAGCCCGCGTGCCCAGCCGGCCAGCATCAGTTCAGCTCCGTGCGGGAGACCACAAGCAGCACCTCTTCCTCCGGCTCAATGTCGAGGAATTCGCTTTCCATAATGATCTCAAGCTGCTCGAGGCTGACCGTGTTGGAGAAATCCAGCACCTTGCCGCCCACGCACAGGAACACATCCGGCGTGAGCACCGTGTCCGTCTTGTAGGCAAGCTGCTGTTTCCACATGCCCTCCACGGTTGCCTTCCAGTCCACCGCCTTGCAGATGGCGGCAATGCCGTCGCCCACCTGCACCTTGATGAAGCCGCGGTGGTCCACAAGACGCACCTGCTGCTTGCCGTTCGTCTCGCAGCCGAACACATAGAACGCATCCGTCTGCGCCAGCGTCTTCACATCTTCGGGCTTCGCCCCGCGGATAGAGCCGGCCGCCAGCTTGCGGGCCTCTTCCTCGTCGCAGTTCAAAAGCAGGTTGGTTGTCTGCACCTCGTTCGAGCCCATGGCAATGGCCGTCACCTTGGAGGTCTGCGGGTCTATTTCTATCTGCACCTCCACGGTCTCCGGTACGGCGCCGTTCTTGATGGCAAGGGCAGCCGCCTCCTTTTTGATTTTGGAGATGTCCTCTGTGGTGGGGTTGGGGATGACGCGCTCCACCACGTCGCGTATCATGGCCAGCGCCACGCCGATAGAGCTGATGACCTCGGCATATTTCGGGATGCTGTAATTCATATTCATCTGGTTGGCGGAGTACGGCAGCAGCGCCGAGGCGCCGCCGCCCACGCCCACCAGGGTGCTCTGATCCTTCTCGATGCGGTATTTTTCCACCAGCTCGTCAATGACGGGCTCAATCTTCTCAAACGCCTTGTGCAAAATCTGGCGCGCGCACTCCTCCACGCTGACGCCGAGATAATCGGCCAGGGGCTGCATACACTTGCGGGCAGATTCCACAATGCCGTAGGAATAATCGTTTTCCTTCACAAGGCCCAGCACGTTGGCCGCGCAGGAGTTGGTGATGGTGACGCGCTTGCCGCTGGCAAGCTTTATGCGCACATAGTCCGCAGGGTCGCCCTCCTTCGGGGCAAAGAATTCCAGCTCAGGGGCCTCTATCTCTTCCAGCGGGGTATACACGGCATATTTCAGGCCGCCGATGTGCGCCGAGCGCGGGCCCACGTCCACCAGCTTGCCGTCTGCCGCACGCACCATGCTGCCGCCGGCCACGCCCAGAACACGCACGTCCAGCGAATTGATATAGGTGCGGTGCCCGCCCACCACGGAATATTCCACAGCCGGGCGCCCGTTTTTGATGACGCCGATGTTGGTAGAGGTGCCGCCCACCTCAAAATAGATGCCGTTCGAAGCGCGCAGGTACATCAGTGCGCCCATCACGCTGGCGGCCGGGCCGCTGAGCATGGTGAGCACAGGGCGCTTTTTCATTTCGCTGATGTCCATAACGCCGCCGTCTCCGCGCATGATCATCAGGGGCACGTCAATGCCCGCATGGCGCACGCTCTGCTCGGTGGAGGTGGCCGTATTCATCATCTTGGGCAGGATGCTGCCGTTGATGGCCGCGGTGCGCGTGCGGCGCGTAAGGCCGTACAGCTTGGAAATATCCGAGGCAACGCTCACCAGCAGGCCGTGCTTTTCGGCAATGTCGCGCACGATCAGCTCTTCCTTGATGCTATCCACGCCGAAGGCCTTGCTGGCCACGATAACCTGCGCGCCCTCCGCCTGCAGCTTCTGAATGGCGGCCTCCACCGTCTGCTCGTTCACGTCCTTCAGCTTTATAAAGGTATGGCAGGTGCGGATAAAACGGCCCGTGCCCAAATCGATGTCCGGAATGTTGGACTGTTTCTTCGACAGCCAGCCCTCGATGCCGCCGTTCGCCATACCGATGATCCCAACCTTCGCCACGTCGCCTTCCAGCAGGGCGTTTGTGGCCTGCGTGGTGCTGTGCGCGATAAAAACAACGTCGTCGGGGTCGATGTTGTTTTTGGTCAGGCAGTTTTCAAAGCATTCTATCACGCCCGCGGCAACGCCCATCTCGTGGTCGTGCGTGGTCATGACGACAGATTCTCCAATAATCTCGTGGGTTTCGTTGTCCAGCGCAACGGCCTTCGTGTGCGTGCCGCCCACGTCGATGCCTACGCGGATCTTCCTTTCTCCCATGTTGCGACGCTCTCCTTTCCTGGCCCGGGCAGGGCTTTTCCCTGTTCCCAAGCTAGGCCCGCCCGCCGTGCATGCGCGCGGCGGGCGGGCCGCTTATCGAATCTATTCCAATATAGTGGCAAACCGTCCTGGTTCCGACATTTCGGTGTGGTGGCAGGCTTCCGGCGGCTGCGGCCTCACCGTGCTCACACAAACATAAAGTAAGCGACGATCTCCAGGATCAATGCAGTGGGCAGCGCATATACCAGCGTCTGCTTCATGTAATCGCGGGTGCTGATCTTGGTGTAGCCGATAGCCCACATATTCCAGCTCTGCGTGGGGCAGCAGTTGGTGGTGACCGTCGTGCTCTGGATGTAGAACAGCGGGTACAGCACTGCCAGCGGCAGGATGCCCGTGCCGGCCACGATGGCGAATGTTGCCACACCGGCGCCCCAGATGGTGAGCGGGCCGCGGAACAGGCTGAGGAAGCTGAGCACGCCGAACGCTACAAACAGGATGAGCACATTCGTCGGAATGATGGGGGCCACGATGGGCTTCAGAAGCTCGTTCACAAGGCCGGCAGACTTATTAAACATCTGCAGGAACATCAGGAAGGCCAGCACCAGGCCCACGTCGGACACGCCGTCGTGGAAGGTTTTCTGCACCACTTCGCCAATGCCGTTCCAGCTCTTGAAATAGCCCGTCCAGGCCAGAGCCCAGATGACGGCGATGATAATGGCGGGAATGGACTGCACGCCGAAGGCAATGGAGATGGTGACGGGGATGATAGGCGTCAGGCAGGCCAGCAGGTTCACGTTTTTCTCGGTGGTCATGCTGCCGGCAGAGGCTGCCCACGCGTGGCTCTTGGCGCCTTTGCGCGTACCGATGAGCACCATGAGGATAACGCCCAGCAGGTGAATGGCCAGGGCCACGGCCGCGAAGCGGTACCATTCAGGCCCGAAGGAATACTGCTCGTCATTCACAATCATCACGCCCGCAGCCTGGTTCAGCAGCGAGCTGTTGAAGTACAGGCCGGCGCCCACGCTCATGGTGTAGGCTGCGGCGGCCAGCGGCTTCGAGATGCCAAGGCTGAGCAAAATGGGGAACACGATAACGCCGATGGCAATCACGGCGCCCACGCCGTAGGCGGTGGTAAAGATGGCCGTGGTCACAATGCACAGCAGGCTGGTGGTAAGGCCGGGCTTATCGCCGCCCAGCTCTACAGCCTTGCGGATGATGGTGCCGGCAATGCCCGTTTCGACCAGGATGCGGCCGAACCAGCTGCCGAAGATAATATTCACGGCTGTGGAGCCAAAGTCCAGCGGGCCCTGATTGAATACGGTGGTGTTGATATCTTCCCAGGTGACGACACCGCCGATAGCGCCGATGGCGCACCACAGCACCGCCATGACAAATAAGCCCATCATCAGGTTGCCGCCCTTGGCCGCGTATACAATAAAGACCAGGAACGACACCAGTAACAGGATGCCAAGTGCCAGTTGCATAAAATTACCTCCTCAAATTATCGCACATTGTGCCGCACCGAAGCGGTGCGGCAGAGAACCGCGGAGGGCCAGCCCCCCGCGCCGGAAGCGCCGCCGGAGCAAAAGCGCCGTGCGCCAAGCGGTATTACGCAAAGTTCACACGCCTTCCGGCGGTATCCTGTTTTCATCCCCCTTTCTTGCAGCAGATGCATGTTTGATTGTGTATCGGTTTCATAAAAACTTTCCAAGAGCTTTTGGCTCTTTTCACAAAAGAAGGGAACATATAGCCTTTGTTTCGGAAAAGTTTCGGAAACTTATGCTATTTTTATAAAAAACGATGCGTTAATCAAAGTTTTCTTGGATATTATGATAGCATCCTTTGCAAAAGAAATCTAGATTTTTCTGCGATTTTCAAAAAAACCGTTTTTCTGCACAATGTGTATCGGTTTCATTTGTGCAGGCTTACGATTTTTTGAGCACAGCAAAAAAATGTCGGCTGTTCGCCTCAGGCCTGTGTTATAATGAAGCAAATACCGGGGCCCCGCAGGGCGGCCGCCGGGAGGGAGGCGCGCAGTATGACACAGAAAAAGGTGACTATCACAGATATTGCCAAGGCTTCGGGCGTGTCAAAGACCACAATCTCGCGCTATCTGAACGGCAGGTTTGATTTGATGTCACCAGAGACACGCAGGCGCATCGAATCGGTCATCGATGTGTCGGGCTATCAGCCCAGCACCATTGCGCGCAGCCTGAAAAACAAGCATTCGCTTCTGCTGGGCATCGTGGTGTCCGACCAATCCTCCCCTTTCTCTACAGCTGTGCTGCTGGGGGTGGGTGATGCACTGCGCAACACGGAATATGTGCCTGTGTTCGTGAATTGCGACGACGACCCGGCCAAAGAACGGTATCAGATATCCTTTCTGCTCTCGCGCGGGGTGGACGGCCTGATTGTGAACACCACCAGCTATGAAAACCCCTTCCTTGTAAACCTGGAGGCGCGCGGCGTGCCGGTGGTGCTGTGCGACCGCTATATCAAAGGCCATACCTTCGACATCGTTACAACGGACCATGATTCCACCATACGCCAATTGCTGGCGCATCTGAAGGAACAGGGATACGGCCTGCCCGCGCTGTTTTCACAGCGGTGGGACAACAACTCCGTGCGCCTGCAGCGCCGTCAGGCGTTTGCGGCGGGCGCGGAAGCACTGTTCGGCCTGCGGCCCGGCGAGGCGCCCGTATATGAGGTGGACGGCCAGAACCAGGGCAGCGCCGTGCGCGCTTTGGAGGACCTGATGGCCCGCTGCGCACCCGGGCAGCGGCCCGCCGTCATCGGCGTGAACAGTGTCACCACCACCTATACTCTGCACGCCATGCGCGAAATGGGGTTGTCTATTCCGCAGCAGATAGGCCTGTGCGGCCCGGAGGACTGGAACTGGGGCGACCAGATGAACTGGCCCGAGCTGACAGCCCCCCAGCTTACCACGGCCAGCGTGCACGCAAGGGAAATAGGCGCCACGGCCACTAATTTGCTTCTGGCCCGCATCGCAGATCCTTCGCTTGCAAAGCAGGAGGTTCTTTTGCCAAGCGAGCTGAGCCCGCGCGCCTCTACCCTGCTGCGCCCCTGACTCTTTGATGTTTGAACGGCCGCGTGCGGCGGGGCAGCCTCTGCGGCGCGCGCCGGTTTCCGGTTTCATAAAAACAGAACACCACAGGCAAGCCGGCGCCTTTGCGCAGGCCTGTTTGCGTGCGCCGCAGCGGACAGCCGCCGCAGCGCCATTTTTTGAACATTCCAGAAAAGAGGTTATTGACCATGCCTTCCAAAATCCTGCTCGTCGGGGAACCGATGGGCCTGTTTATCGCCAAAAGCGAAGGCCCGCTGGACAGCGTGGGGGAATACTCCTTCGCTGTTGCCGGCGCAGAGTTCAACGTCGCCGTGGGCATGTGCCGCCTGGGGCACGACGTGGGCTACCTGACCAAGCTTGGCACAGACCCCTTCGGCAAGCATATCCTCCACCTGATGGCCCAAAACGGCATCAGCACCGAGCTCACCCGGTTTTCCAGCGAGAGAAACACCGGCTTCATGCTGAAATCAATGGTTTCCCACGGGGACCCGGAAATCTATTACTACCGCAAAAATTCCGCCGCCTCCACCCTCAGCGCAGAGGATGTGGCGCAGCTTGACCTTTCGGCCTACAGCGTGCTGCACATGACGGGTATTTTGCCCGCCCTGTCGGACAGCACACGCGCCGCCACTCGCCTGCTGCTTCGTCTTGCGGGGGAAAAGGGGCTGATGTTCTCGTTCGACCCCAATCTGCGCCCCCAGCTTTGGCCGGACGAAAAGACCATGGTGAATTTTATGAATGAAGTGGCCGCGCAGAGCGATGTGTTCCTGCCCGGCATTGCAGAAGCAAAAATTTTGTGCGGGCTGGAAGAGCCCGAGGCCATTGCCGCACATTACCTTGCCGCAGGCGCAAAGCTTGTGGTGGTGAAGCTGGGCGGCAAGGGCGCTTATTATGCCCGCAAGGGCGAGGCCGGGTTTGTGCCCGGCTACACTGTGAAAAAAATAGTGGACACCGTGGGCGCGGGCGACGGCTTTGCGGCGGGTGTGCTCTCTGGCCTGATGGAGGGCCTGCCTCTGCAAAACGCCGTGCAGCGCGGCAACGCCATCGGCGCCATCCAAGTAATGAGCCGCGGCGATAATGACGGCTTGCCCACCCGCGGGCAGCTGGATACCTATATGAAGGAGGAAGAACACCATGCATGAAGTGCTTCGCACGCTTTCTGAAATCGGCATTGTGCCCGTTGTGGCGCTGGAGGATGCCGCAGATGCCGTTCCCCTTGCCAAAGCCCTGTGCGCGGGCGGCATCCCCACAGCGGAGGTGACGTTCCGCACCGATGCCGCCGCGGCCAGCATTGCCGCCATCAGGCAGAATGTGCCCGAAATGCTGGTGGGCGCGGGCACCGTCCTGACAGTGGAAAATGCCGAGGCCGCCGTGGCCGCAGGCGCCGCCTATATTGTCACGCCCGGCATCAGCGAGCCGGTGGTGCGCTGGTGCCTCGAGCACAGCGTGCCCGTTCTGCCCGGCGTCAGCACGGCCTCCGAAGTGCAGAAGGTTCTGGAATACGGCATTGAGGTGATGAAATTTTTTCCGGCGGCGGCCTCTGGCGGCATCGCCATGCTGAAGGGCCTGTACGGGCCGTTCAAAAAGGTGCGCTTCGTGCCCACCGGCGGTGTAAACGCCGCAAACCTGAACGATTTTCTGCGCCTGCCCAACGTCATTGCCTGCGGCGGCACATGGATGCTGCCTGCCGATGCCATTCGGGAAAAGGACTTTGCCGCCGTCACTGCTCTGTGCGCCGAGGCCGTGCGCGTGATGCACGGCTTCACCCTGCTGCATGTGGGCATGAACACCTCCGGCCCGCAGGAGGCTCAGCAGACCGCCGCAGGCTTTGCCGCACTGTTCGGCCTGCCGGTGACCGACCTGCCCGCCGCCGTGTTTGCCGGCACTATGCTGGAGGTGGTGAAAAAGCCCTTCCTTGGCACGCACGGCCACATTGCCGTGGCCGTGAATGACATTGACCGCGCGGTGGCCTATTTCAAGCGCCGGGGCTATGCCTTCCGCGAGGAGGGCGTAGCCAGAGACGATAAAGGGCTTATTGCCATCTATTTTGAACAGGAGTTCGGCGGCTTTGCTGTGCATCTGCGCCGGAAAGACTGAGCCCTTTGCACCCAGAGGAGGTTCGCTTTGACACAGACCATCCTTTCCCAGACGTGTGTCATTCTGTTTATGATGGCGGTCGGCCTTATGGCCGGCCGCCTCGGCTGTTTGAACGAGGCGGCACAGCGCGCGCTTTCTGCTTTTCTGATGTCATTTTCGCTTCCGGCGGCCATTTTTCTGTCTGCAGAAGGGCCGCTGACGCCGGAGCGGCGCACCGGCACCCTGTGGATGCTGGCGCTTTCCTTCGGCTTTTTTGCCGTGGTGTTCCCGCTGGCCGTGCTGCTGGCGCGGCGCGTAAGCGGGGCGCCGGGCCGCGGACGCCTGTTTGCCGCCAGCCTCATTTTTGCAAATGTAGGGCTTCTGGGGTTTCCTGTGGCGGATGCCCTGTTCCCGGAAAGCGGCCTGTTCTATGCCGCGTTCTTTAATCTGGCGTTCAACCTTGTGTTCTTTTCATTCGGCATGCGCCTGTTCCGCCCGGATGGAAAAATGGGCTCTGTAAAGGCACTTATCACCAACCCCAACCTGCTGGCCACCCTGGCTATGCTGGTGTTTCTGGTGATGGACTGGCACCTGCCTGCCCTCATCCGCCAGCCTGTCTCTCTTTTGGGCGGGCTGTGCTCTCCGCTCAGCCTTGTGCTGGTGGGTGCGCGTCTGGCGGCTTTCCGCCCGCGCGAGCTGTTTGCAGGGCGCGCCCTGAAGGCGGCGGCGCTGCTACGGCTGGCGGGCATTCCGCTGGCCGCCGTCGCTGTGCTGTGGCTGCTGCGCCCGCCGCTTGAAGTGGCGATGGTGATGGTGGTGATGAGCGCCATGCCCGTGGCTGCCAACACGGTAATTGCGGCGCAGCAGGCCGGCGCGCCATCCGATTTTGCGGCCAAGGCTGTGGCGCTTACCAGCTTTTTGTTCCCCGCCAGCCTGCCGCTGGTGCTTTTGCTGGCGCAGGCCGTGCTTGCGTGAGGCGCGGCGGCCTTTTTCTCCCTGTGCAGGCGCCGCCGGGCACAGGGCACGCTTTCCATTTTTCAGCACAGGGCAAAAAGCGTATAAGAAGCCACGCCGAATTTTTCCGGACCGGTCAGGGCCTCTGGCTGCATCGACGGCTTGCATGGCAGGGCGCGCGGAACGTTGAATGTTATTTCACCTGCCTCCCTCTCAGCAGCCCACAAACGGCGGGCTCTGTTCTGTATTCTGATGGTGCGCTTCTCGCCTGACAGCCTGTTGCCGGCAGCCCGCTTTGAGCACTTGAGGCTAAAGTCTTTTCACCGGTTGTTTCTACCGGCCCTGGCGCCGCTTTTCCTGCTCAAATCATAACCGCCGGCTGCACCGGCGGCTTGTGCAAGCACTCTTAGGGCCTCTTATCAGCCGGGCCGATGGGCTTCACTCATAAGTTTTTCACTGCATAGCGTTCTACTGTTAAAATGATGAGGGGCTTCTCTTTTTGCCTGCCCCAGCTTTTATTCCCCGGCCTTATCTCAGCCTGCCAACGGGTTTCCGCTTCCGGGCACTTTCCCGGGCACAGCGAAAGCTTTTGGAGCACCCGCACGGCCGTGGTCATCTTTCCCAGAAAAACCACGCCCCCGCTTCCGGTGCACAAATGCCGGAAGCGGGGGCGTGGTTCGTTTTGTATGCTTTAGCGAAATGACAACCCCCAGGTCTGCTGGGGAGAGCAAAAAGCTTTCGCTTCAAGCATCGAGCGAAGCGAGAAGAGATTACCAACTTTACGATTGCCAGAAAGATAATCTTGGACAAACGGCGCCCATTTACGGGCCGTAGGTCAAGTGATGCAAAAGGCAGAGCATTCAGTTCCTCTTGAGAGGCTTGCCGGTACGATGCCCTTTCAGGGCTTACGCAAGCCCCAGGCTTTACCGGGGCCTGACTTACTGTTCCTTTTTACGGCGGAAGCGAAGCTGGCAGCAATCGGCCCCACCCGCAATGGTCTGGGGCAGCAGCAGCTCGCAGCCGTATTGCTCGGCAATGGCATGGTCACCGCACATGGCAATGTCGCACAGGCGCTGTATCTCCTCGTCTGTGCAGCCCTGTTTCTGCCAGGCCTTCACCAGCGGACAGTAATGGAAATCAAGGTCCAGCGCATCGTCCGTCACCTGACCCACCTTTATCTCGAACACCATGCGCGCGGGCAGGGTGAACAGCGTTTTCTTCAGTGCGCGCAGGCTGCGTGAGCCGCCCTTTTTCACAAGGCCGCCGCCCTGGTACAGCCCGCAGCGGCGCACGGCGTCACAGGCAAAGTCTTCCCAGACAAGGTCTTTCTTCTGCGCTTCATCGCAAAGCAGATACAGCCACAGGGCGCGGTGCTCCAGCTGCTCGCGCACTGCACAGATGACGGGGTTGCGGTTCGAGGGCTCGTTTTTTACCTGGCTCATTCCTGTTCCTCCTGTTCTAAAAGGGGTATCACGCCGCTGAGGCTGGACACCACCGCGGCCGCGGCGTCCAGCACCTGCTGCGCCACCGGGGCAATATCCGGCACCACCACCGTCCGGCATCCGGCGGCAATGCCCGCGCGGGCGCCGTTTTCCGAATCTTCCAGCACAAGGCACTGCTCGGGCGGCACGCCCACGCGCTGCGCGCCCAGCAGGTAGATATCCGGCGCGGGCTTCGAGTGCTGCACCATATCGCCGCACACCACAGCGGAAAAATAATGCAGGATGCCGGCGCGCCGTAAAAGGTCCTTCACAAGGTCCTGCTCGGTGGAGGACACCACCGCCATAACGCGCCCTGTGCGCTGCAAATAAGCCAAAAGCTGCAACAGGCCGGGTTTCATGGGCACCTCGCCGCGCAGCCATTCGCGGACAAGGGCGTTCGCTATGGCGTTGCAGCGGTCAAACACTTCTCCCGGCGCCACATTTTTTTCAAAAATAGCGCGGGAATCTGCCAAGCTGCGCCCCCGCAGCGGGGCTATCTGCGCTTCGCCCATGGCCACCCCGCAGGCTTCGCCCGCCTGCCGCCACGCTTTATCCCAAAGGCGCTGTGTGTCGAACATCAGGCCGTCCATATCGAACAGCACCGCCCGAGCTTTCTTCATCGTATGCCTCCCCCTCCTGTGCCATGCACGGCATGGCATGTCCGGTTTCTATTATACACCTGCTTTGCGCATGCGCAAGGCCCGCATGTATTTACTATGACGTTGGAACACTGCCTGTACAGCCCTTTGCCGTCGGGCACGCAGACGCGCTCAGGCCCTGCGCCGCAGAAGAAGAAAACACGCCCCGCTTTCTGCAAAAGCAGAAGGCGGGGTGTGTTCTTTTTCATTTCCTTCCCGCCGCCAAGGCGCCGGAAAGCCCTTTTATTCAGGCTGCACCAGATGGCAGGCCACAAAATGGTTGGGGCGCACCTCGCGCAGCACAGGCGTCTCGGCACGGCATTTCTCTGTGGCATGCGGGCAGCGGCCCGCAAATTTACAGCCCGGCTTCGGGTTTATGGGGCTGGGCACATCGCCGGAAAGCACCTGCGCACGCTTCTGAGCCTCTTTATCAGGGTCCGGAATGGGCACGCTGGCCAGCAGCGCCTGGCTGTAAGGGTGCAGGGTATGGGCGTAGATGTCGTCGCTGGGGGCAAGCTCTACCAGGTTGCCCAGGTACATCACGGCAATACGGTCTGAAATATATTTTACGATGTTTAAATCGTGCGCAATGAACATATACGTCAGGCCCAGCTTATCCTGAAGCTCCTTCAGCAGGTTTATCACCTGGCTTTGGATGGAAACATCCAAAGCCGAGATGGGCTCATCGCATACAATGAACTGCGGCTCAATGGCAAGCGCGCGGGCAATGCCGATGCGCTGGCGCTGGCCTCCGGAAAACTCGTGCGGGAAGCGGTTGGCGTGCTCTTTATTCAGGCCCACCGTCTCCAGCAGCTCGTACACGCGCCGGGTGCGCTGCTCTTTCGTGTACATTCCATGGATTTCCATACCCTCTGCAATGATATCGCCCACCGTCATACGGGGGTTCAGGGAAGCATATGGGTCCTGAAAAATAATCTGCGCCTTTTTGGAATACTGAAAGCGGTCCTTCGTTTTGCGCAGGTTCACTTCCTGGCCTTCATATTCCAGCTTGCCGGAAGTGGGGTGATAGATGCCCATTACCACACGCCCCAGGGTAGATTTGCCGCAGCCAGATTCGCCTACTACACCAAGCGTTTCGCCCCGGTAGATGTCCAGAGTGATGCCGTCTACAGCCTTCAGCGTTTTGCCGCGGCCCACGTTGAAATACTTGCACACATTGTCAAGGGAAATGAGTTTTTCTCGGTTTTGTTCTGCCATTCTCAATTTCCCTCCTTATTCTGTGCCGGGCAGGCGGGGTGCAGCCGCCAGCAGACGGCTTTGTGGCCCGCCCCCACCTCGTAGGTGGGCGGCACATGTTTTTTGCATACCTTCATGCAGTGCTCACAGCGGCTGGCAAATTCGCAGCCCTTGGGCGGCATAAACAAATCCGGCGGGGTTCCAGCAATGGACACAAGCTTTTCCTCGCGGGAGGTTTCCACTGTGGGCAGGCTTTTCAGCAGCGCCTGCGTGTAAGGGTGCTTCGGGCGGTAGAAAATGTCCTCCGCCGTGCCCGTCTCTACAATTTTGCCCGCGTACATCACGGCCACACGGTCTGCCAGGTTGGCCACCACGCCCAAATCATGTGTAATCAGGATAATGGCGGTGCCTGTCTCTTCACGCACCTTCGCCATCAGCTGCATAATCTGCGCCTGAATGGTCACGTCCAGCGCGGTGGTGGGCTCGTCTGCAATCAGCAGTTTCGGCTCACAGCTCATGGCCATGGCTATCATGGCGCGCTGGCGCATGCCGCCCGAAAATTCATGGGGGTACTGCTCGGCGCGCTCGGCCGCGTTGGGTATCTGCACCATTTCCAAAAGGCGCACGGCCTCTTTCTTCGCCTCGTCCTTCGACAGCTTGCGGTGCTGGCAAATGGCCTCTGTCAGCTGCCTGCCCACCTTCATGGTGGGGTTCAGGCAGGTCATGGGGTCCTGAAATATCATGCTCACAAGACGGCCGCGGATATCCTGCATCTTCTTTTCGTTTGCAGCCACGATGTCCTCGCCGCATAAATCAATGTTGCCCTGTTTGATGCGGGCGGGCGGCATGGGGTTCAGCTTCATGATGGTTTGCGCCGTCACCGATTTGCCGCAGCCAGATTCGCCCACAATAGCAAGCACCTCGCCCTCGCCCACATGCAGCGAAACGCCGCGCACCGCATGCACTTCACCCGCATAGGTGTCGAAAGAGACGTGCAGGTTTTCAATTTTCAATACGTCTGCCATGCCTCTCACCTCCTCAGTTTCGGGTCAAACGCGTCGCGCAACGCATCGCCCAGCAGGTTGAAGCCCAGCATCGTCAGACAGATGCAGATAGAGGGCAGGAACAGCTGCATGGGGTACGAGCGGAACACAAGAATAGCGTCATTCGCCAGCGTGCCCCAGGAGGACATCGGGATGGGCACGCCCAGGCCGATGAACGACAAAAACGCCTCAGAGAAGATGACGCTGGGAACGGCCAGCGTAACGTTCACAATTACCACGCTGAGCAGATTGGGCAGCAGGTGCTTTGCAATGATGCGGCTTGGCTTTGCGCCCATGGCCTGCGCGGCAATGACGAACTCCTGCTCTTTCAGGGCCACAATCTGGCCGCGCACAAGGCGGGCCATACCCGTCCAGCCAACAAGCGAATAGGCCACAATGATGGCACCCATGCCAGGCTCCAGCACCATCATCAGCAGAATGACCACAATGAGGTACGGGATGCCGTTGATGACCTCCACCACGCGCATCATCACGTTATCCACCCAGCCGCCGAAATAGCCGGAGATGCCGCCGTAGGTAAGGCCCACCACGCAGTTCACCAGCACGGCCACAAAGGCAATGGTAAGCGACACACGCGCGCCCTCCCACAGACGCACAAAGATGTCGCGGCCCAAATCGTCCGTGCCGCACAGATGGATGTGGCCGGTGTCCGGGCAGGTGAAAAACATACCCTTGTTGGAGTGCGTCACATGCTGCTCAGAATAGCTGAATGGGCTGAGGATGGGCGCAAACACAGCCGATAGGATAATAAGCGCCAGCACCACCATGCAGATGATGGCCACCTTGTTTTGAAACAGGCGGCGCATGCCGTCCTGCCAGAAACTGGTAGAGGGGCGCGCAATGGCCTCGCGGCTGGACGCATCAGAGCCCACCCATTCAAAATCTGCCTGCTGTGGGTCGTACGGGGCCGCGGCCGCAGCATATTCCGCAGCCAGCGCCTCGGCCGCCTGCGCGGCAAGAAGTTTTTTCTGCTTTTTGCTCATGGGCTCACTCCTTTCTGCCGGAAAGGCGGATGCGCGGGTCTATGATGCCGTACAAAAGGTCCACCACCAGGTTCGCCAGCACAAGAAACGCGCCGTAGAACAGCGTGGTGCCCGCAATGAGGGTATAGTCACGGCTGCTGATGCTGTTTACAAAGAAGCGGCCCATGCCCGGGATGCCGAAAATTTTCTCCACCACGAAAGCGCCCGTGAGGATGGCCGCCGCCTGCGGGCCCAGCACCGTCACAATGGGCATGATGGCGTTGCGCACCACATGGCGCCAGATGATTTTTGCCTGCGAAAGGCCTTTGGCCTTGGCGGTTTTGACATAGTCGGAGCTCAGCACATCCAGTGTGGAAGAGCGCATCAGCCGGCTGAGCGAAGCAAGCGTGCCGAAGCACAGGGCAAAGGAGGGCAGCAGCTTGCTCATCTCTGCGTCCCACCCGGTGATGGGGAAAATGCGGGTGCCCGTCCACTGAAACAGCTTTACGCCCAGGAAGTATTGCAGCAAAGCGCCCACGATGAAGCTGGGCACAGACACGCCAATCATGGCCACCAGCATGCTGCCGGTGTCCCATGCGGTGCCGCGCTTCACCGCCGCCACAATGCCAAGCAGAACGCCCATCACTACGGCGAATATCAGCGCGCGCATGCCAAGCTCAAACGAATAGGGGAACGACTCGGCAATAATCGTCATCACCGGGCGCTTGTACTGGGTGGAAACTCCCAAATCCCCTTTGAAAATATTGCCCATATAGGTTAAAAATTGCTGCCAAACCGGCTTGTCCAGGCCGTATTTGGCCATCAGCATTGCCTTCGTAGATTCATCAATGGCCTTTGTGCCCACAAACGGGTCGCCCGGCAACAGATGCATCATGAAGAAGGTGAGCGCAGCCAGCACCAGAATGGTGAGCAGCGAATAGCCGATGCGCTTCAGCACATACCTTGCCAAAAATAACCACCTCTCCCTTTTCCTCAAAAAACTGGTTTTCACCCCGGCGGGGCGCGCCCGCCGGGCAGATAAAGAACATTGCTTATCCAGGCAGCAAAGCATAGCGTTTTGCTGCCTGGATAAGCAAACGGGGCGCCGCGCCCCGTTTGCCCCATGTGTAAAACCAAAAAGCTGGCTGTCCTTTCGAGGCGCATACGCGCCCCGAAAGGGCAGCCGTCACAGCCCAAAAGGGCCGTTCATCCCGCTTTGCGCTGCCTGTTATACAATGGTTGCGAACAGGAAGCACATATCCTGGAACGGGCTGCGAACAACGCCCTCCAGCTTATCGCTCACGGCATAGTCGCGATAGCGATAGTAGATGGGGCCAATGGGCTGCTCTTCGCAAAGCAGCTCTTCCGCAGCAAGCAGCAGTTCTTCGCGCTTTGCCGGGTCGGCCTCCAGGGCGGCGTCCGCAATGTACTTGTCGTACTCTGCGTTGCTCCAGCCGGTGTGGTTGTTGCCGCCGCCGGTAATCCACAGATCAAGGTAGCTGTTGGGGTCGTTATAGTCGCAGCTCCAGCCGGCATACACCACAGAGAAATCGTGGTTGCTCATCTTGTTCAGACGGCTCTGGAACTCCTGCTGGTCCACGTGCACATTCGTCAGGCCGAGGTTGGTCTTCCACTGCTCCTGGAAGAACGCGCAGTTCTTCGCGGCGGTGTCGCCCGTGTCCGTCAGGATGCTGATTTCCAGATCGTCCACCGTCATGCCCTCTTCCTCCAGGCCTTCGGCCAGCAGGGCCTTGGCGGCCTCAAAGTCGGAAGAGTGGTCGATCAGGTCGCCTGCAGCCGCATTGAAAGAGCCGGTGACGCCGTCGGCGCCCTTGACGCAGTCCGGCGTGAAGGCGTTGGCAGCCTTGGAGTCGTTCATCACGATGTTCTCCATAAAGCTGGGGATATCAATGCCCATGGTGAGGGCCTGGCGCACCTTGGCATTGCTGAGGCCCGGCTGGGTGACGTTGTACTCAAAGTACCACACACCGCCGTCGGGGAACTGCGCCAGCTTCGCGGCGCCCTCGGCCTCCAGGTCTTTCTTCTGCTGGCCACTCAGGCCAATCATGTCGAGCTCGCCCGTCATAAAGCCGTTCAGCGCCGTGTTGCTGTCATCAATCATCACAAACTTGATGGTCTTGATGGCGGCTTCCTCGGCAGCATTCCAGTAGCTGTCGTTCTTCGTCAGGGTAATATGATCCTGATGCTGCCACTCGGTGATGTTGTAGGCGCCGTTGGTAACCATTTTGTCGGCCTCGGTGCCGTAGCCGTCCAGGCCGCCGCAGTCGTTCCAGCCCTTCTCGTTGATGGGCATAAAGCTGGGGAACGCCAGCACGCTGAGGAAATAGGGCGCCGGGTTGTTCAGGTGGTACACAACGGTGTACTCGTCCGGCGCTTCGATGCCAATTTCTTCCACAGGGGCCTTTCCCTTGAAGGCCTCCGTAGCACCCTGAATCAGCGCGGCCCAAGTGCTCTGGTAATCGCCGGCCGTCTCCGGCGTGAAGAACGTGCGCAAACCGAATACAAAGTCTGCGGAAGTGACGGGTTCGCCATTGGACCAGGTGAGCCCTTCCTTCAGCTTGAAGGTGTACGTCATGCCGTCTTCCGAAACCTCATAGCTCTCGGCCACACCGGGAACGGCGTTGTCCTCCGCATCCAGGTACATCATGCCCTGATAGATGTGGCGCAGCACGTTCATGGACGTAGAGTCCGTGGTGGTGAGCGGGTTCATGTCGGGCGGCTCGGAGGCGTTGTTCACGGTGATGCCCTCCGCATCCGGCGTGCCCGGGTACAGCCCGCCAGCCGCCGTGCCGCTGGCCGCTGCAGAGCCATCGCCGGAGTCGGCAGTAGACGCAGGCGCGCCGCCGCAGGCAACCAGGCTCAACGCCAAAGCCAGAGCCAGCACAAGTGCAAGTGCTTTTTTCATTTGCTTTTCTCCCCTTTTTGCAATTTTTTCGCCGCCATATCCTTCTTTTCAGCATGATACAACCGGCGAAAGTTTGAACTTTATTATAATAAAATATGAAACAAAAATCAATTGTTCCTTATAAATTTTGCACACCCTTTATTTGTATGAAAAAGCATTTCAAAAATAACGATATATCGTTATTTATATGAATAACATATGAGTGCGACTGATTTTTTTGGCACGAAAAGATGTGTTTTTTGCATTTATTTTTCCAGAATTTTATGCGTTTGTGCTCGGATGTACTTCATTCGCGCACAAAATTTCGTGGAAATGCCTACTGTTTTCGTACAGGCTGTTCCCTGTAAACACACAAAACCGGGGCTGTTTCGGCCCCGGCTTTGCGGAAGAACACAATTTGCGGTTTGTATAAAACAGGCAGACAGCCTCTGATACACCCGTCTGATACAAGCACAGAAACGGCCTGTCAGGCCGAGCCGCGCCGGCCAAGCTCCGCTTTAGCGGCGGCGTTTTCCTTTTTCAGCGTCAGCTTGTGCAGCACGAACAATGCGCTCACCAGCAGCGCCACGCTGAACACCAGCGTGATAACCACGTTGCGCGTAAGCCCGGCCACGATGTAGCCTGCAAAGCAGCACCCAGCCACCAGCAACGCATAAGGTATCTGTGTGGAGACGTGCGTGATATGGTCACACCCAGCGCCGGTGGAGGACAAAATGGTGGTGTCGGAAATGGGCGAGCAGTGGTCGCCGAATACAGAGCCCGCCAAGGTGGCGGCCAGCATGATGCTGAGAATGGAGATATCCACATTTTTACAGATGGGCACCACGATGGGAATAAGGATGCCAAACGTGCCCCAGGCTGTGCCTGTGGAGAAGGAAAGGAACGCGGCCACCACGAACACAATGGCGGGCAGGATGGCAATAGGCACGCTGGATGAGCTGACCGCGTCAGACACATACGGCCCCACGCTCAGCGCATTGCACACGCCTTTCAGCGTCCAGGCAAGGGTAAGGATGCTGCACGCCGGCACCATGGATTTAATGCCCGCGGTGATGCCGTCCATAAAGCTGCGGAAGGTGAGGATGCGGCGCGGCAGGAACATCAGCGCGGCCACCACAATGGCGCCGAAGCCGCCCATGGCAAGCGAAAGGTTTGCATTGGTGTTGCCGAAGGCTTCGAACAGGCTGAGGCCGCCCGCAAAAAAGCCGCCCGTATACAGCATGGAAAGGATGCAGAAGATAATAAGCGCCAGAATGGGCACAAGCAAATCCCACAAAGTGCCCTTGGCAGACACCTTCAGCCCGCCGATATCATCGGCCTGGGCAGTGGCGTCGTCCGTGATGTCACCCTTCTGCATCTGTGCCTCCAGCTCGTATTTCTGCATGGGGCCAAAATCGAGTTTGAGGGCGATGCCCACCACAATCATGATGATGGTGAGAATGGCGTACAGGTTGAAGGGGATGGTGGACAGGAACGTGGCCATGCCGCCATTGCCCTGATCCGGCAGGTTGGAGATGACGCTGGCCGCCCAGGACGACACCGGCGCGATGATGCACACTGGCGCCGCCGTGGCGTCAATGAGGTAGGCCAGCTTCGCACGGGAAATGTGATATTTATCCGTAAGCGGTTTCATCACCGTGCCCACCGTAAGGCAGTTGAAATAATCGTCAATAAAAATCAGAACGCCCAGCGCACTGGTGGCAAACTGCGCGCTTTTTCGGCTGCGTACGCCCTTGGCGGCCCATTCGCCGTATGCGCGCGAGCCGCCCGCCATGCTGATGACGGCCACCAGCCCGCCCAGAAGGCACAGGAACACAATCATGGAGGCGGAAAATTCATCCGCCATGATGGTGAAGGCGTTGCTCACCGCACTGACGGGGCCTGCACCCGTGTTGAGGGCGTAGATAAGCGTGCCGGACAAAATGCCAAGCATCAGGCTGGAAAGCACCTCTTTTGTAATGAGGGCAAGGCCGATGGCAATGACCGGCGGCAGAATACATAAAAGGCCTACTTCTATGGGGTCCATAACAAAGCTTCGCTCCTTACTGTTCCCGGCGCGGCAAAACTACCGCACCGCGATTCGTGTTAGGTATCATACCACACGCCGCCCGGAATGGGAAGGCAAAATGGCAAAATGACCGTAAATGACAGGCATTTTTGTTACTTTCCACAAGTTTTACTGCATAAAATCAGCACAAAAAGCCGTATACGCGACATTTTATACACTTAATGGAATTTTTATACATCCCGATGCATTTTGGCACCTATGAGCTGCGGCAGACATGGGAAAGGGGGCTCTTTCCCTAAAAATCACTTCTGTTAAATTTCAGCAATGCTTCTTCAAAGAAGGCTTTTACACCGTCATCTACCGAAGAACTGACATCCTTTAAATTGAGATCGTAATAATACCGGCCGCTTGCAATATCAATGGACAACGAGTCAAGCGGAAAACCAGCTACTCTTTTAGGGTGTGGAACTGCTGATAGTATAAACGGTTCGGTAGCAATGGATTGATCCATACTTGAATAGCAGTGGTTTTCGTCCAGCATCAAATATATGGCATTTCGATATTGGCCGGTTATCCTTCCGCCATAGCGCCCGGCCAGGGACGAATAGTATTCAAGCATTTCATCATCTGACAGCTCCCTGCCATTTACTCTTCTTACATAAATGCCCGGTTGTTGTTCATCTTTCAGTTCGTCAAAGTAAAGGCCGCTGTCACAGGAAAATACAGGCATACTAAACGCTTCATAGTATGCTTTTGCCTTGATTTCGGCATTTTCCAACGGCGTTTTACCACATTCATTAACTTTTGGAATTTCGCTTTTGATATCGTTCAAGCCAATCAGGCTGATACCAAGAGCCTCTGCAGCACTGCGCATCGCCTGCAGCTTCGCCTGATTCGTAGTTCCGTAAAGAATTTTCACGAAATCACCTGCCATATAAAATTTTATCAGCAGCAATGGATGGGGGCAGCATTGCCGTAAAGCGGCACCCGTGCATGTGCCGATGGCAGCCAGCCGCCGTCCTGCGGCGCTGGCGCCCTGTACCGGGCCTGCGCCGGCGGCACCTCTTGCAGCTTTCAGTCCATGGACGGGCCGACGGCAGGGCAGGCGGCACCGCCTTCCTGCCGGAAGGCAAGACGGACAATACAGCCGGAGGCGCTGCCGCGAAGCAGAAAACCAATGCTGTTTCTGCCCATAGATGTTAGGCTGACATTATAAGCTTTCATATCATTTTGCAGATACCGCCCTGCCTAATGCGAAATAACGCCGTTTTCTTCTATCCCATCTGCCTGTATCGCGTTCTATTTTGCCATAAGGCACACTACGCCATTGAGGGACAAGAGCACGAAGCCTGTGCATTGCTTTTTGGGCTTTAACGAAACGACAACCCGCGACTGTGCCGGGGAGAGTAAAAGGCTTTCGCTGTCAGTTCCGGGCAAAGCGGGATGGCATTCAACACCAAAAGGATGCAACACGTAATGGGAAGAACCCCGTTTACAGGAGGCGGGGCAAGTGATGCAGGAGACAGGGCATTCAGTGCCTCTTGAGAGGCTTACCGGCAGTATGTCCTTCTGGGGCTTACGCAAGCCCCCAGCTTTGCCGGTGGCCTGACTAGTTGCCTGCTCAATGTGCAAAAGGCCGGTATTTTCAGCGGCCTTCACCTCTTCGTATTTTCATCCAGCGCAAAATTAAATGCTGTTTTTATTACACGCGGCAGTCCGCTGCCGTGAAAAGCCAGGGCCCTTTTTCTTTCGCCCCGCTGTATCTCTCTGCCTGTGCCCTGCCGGCTTTCCGGCATTTCCCGCTGTGCCCGGAAAAACATCCGGGCACAGCGAAAGTGCGTTCGCACCGCCCGTTCCGCCGAATATTTTCGCTTGCAGCAGAACAGCGCCCCCTGCCGCGCATAGAGGCGGCAGGGGGCGCCTGCTTTTCAGAAACCTTGGGCTGCAGCCTTATACAACGCTAGTGCCGGGGAAGTAGTGCTGAAGCACCTGCGTATAATTCCAGCCATACTGCGCGATATAGCCTGCCGCGCCGTACTGGCTCATGCCCACGCCGTGGCCGTTGCCGTTGGTGGTGATAACCCACGATTTGGCCGAGCTGTTATAGCTCCAGCTTGCGAGGTTGGCGCCGTACATACCCCAGCAGTTTTCATAGAACTTGCCGCCCGTGATGCGCTGGCCGCACACTACGGCGTAATCCACATAGCCGTTTGCATCTTTGTGGATTTCGGTAATCCAGCTTTCCGGCTTCGATTCATACGCCTTGAACACGCTTTCGCCCACCATTTTTATGACGTTGCTGCGCATCGTCTCCTGCTTGATGGTGGTGGCCTTAGGGTAATATTGGGCAGGGGCAAATTTCTGCTCTAACGCGCTTTCCACGCTGACAAGATAGGCGTAGCTGCCCCAGCCCATGTTAGCGGCTGAGTTCGTTTTGGCCGCAGCGCAGCTTCCATAAGATGTGTTGGCCACATCGCCGTTATATTTCACCAGCACGTCCTTCACGCTTTCCACGGCGGTGGATATATCGCTGCTGTAACTGCCGGCCAGCCCCACGCTGGGCGTGGACACCCCGTGGCGTATCTGATAGATAAGCCAGGAGTGCGCGGCAATGGCCTGCGCCTGATACAAGCTGCGCCTGTCGCCCACACTGAGCTGGGCGTTTGTAAAGCCGCCCACCTCGTTTGCCACAATTTTTTTCAATATCTCGGTAGTGTTGGCCGTGACACTCTTGCCGGAATTGACGTCCCACACGGTGATATTGCCGTTGCTGGAGCCGGTGCCGTCGCTGGAGCCGCCGCCCCCGGCCCCGTTCAGGTACAGCCAGTTCAAATCCACATTTCCGCTGATGCCGGGCACGCTGCCCGCGTTTGAATACTGCCACATCTGCACGTTGCCCATGCCCTGAGAGGAGCCCCAGTGCGCCACCCAGGCATTGTAGCCCTTGTTCATCAGGCCCGCGCCGTCAAATTTATACTTCATCCAGTCTTCGCTGGCATAGAAGCCAGTGGCCGTGCCCAGCGTCTGCTCTACCGCCGCCATGCCCGAGCGCACAGCGTCGGTGCGGCTGTCATAGGTAGAGTGGTTATTCTTCAATATCCACGGGTCCTCATAGTCGATATAGAAGGGCAGGTCCAGCGTGATGCCTGCGGCCTTCAGCGCCTTCCACTCGCTGGAATTGGCAATAAAGCTTACCTCCTCGCGCGCCTCGCTGCCGTTGAAGGCGTCGCTGTACCAGTAGGCGCCCACCATCAGGCCGGCCGCCTTGGCGCCCTTCACATTTTCAACGAATTTGGAATCCATGGCATAGCCGCCCGCCGCGTTGCTCCAGCACATGGCGCGCACAATGGCGAACTGCACGCCAGAGTCGGCCACGGCCTGCCAGTCGATGGTGCCCTGGTGCGAAGACACGTCGATGCCCTTCAGCGGCCCGGTGACGGGCCCCTTCAGCGCAAGGGCGTAGCCATACTTTTCCACCTGCGCGGGCTGCGCGGCATCACGCACCTGCACGGAGTCCTTCGCCAGCGTTGTGTCCTTTGTGACCTTGAAGGTATAGCTGGCGGCGCTTTGCCACGTTTTGCCGCCGTCAAAGCTGTATGCCTTTTCCGCCGCGCCCGCGGCACCGAAGGTAGCTGCCACCTTCACGGTGTTCTCACCCGTTTTGCTGTTGTAGCTGACGGTGACGTCCGTAATGACGGGCGGAGGGGAATAGATACCGTCCTCCGTGATATAGAACTGCTGGCCGCCCACTGTCACATAGCCTGCCTGCATGTGCAGGCGGCCGGAGGCGTCAAAATAGTACACCGTGTCGCCCAGCGGCACAAGGCCCACGGCCAGAAGGTAAGTCTGTTCGTCCTGATAATAGCGGCCCGCAGGGTGGTTTTCGGCATCCTGCGCCGTTTCAAACCAGCCTATCACCGCAGCGCCGTCTTCGCCGTAATAGGTAGCGCCCTCCTCGCCTTCGGCAAAGGCCTGTACATACAGCGCGCCGTCCTCGCCCGCAAAGAAGCGCTGGCCCTCGTGAGTGATGGCGCCCTTCTGCAGGCGCCCCTCTCCGTCAAAGATATAAAGAGAGCCTTCAATTTCCTGATAACCGGTGACGAACTGGCCATCCTCGCCTATGTAATAGGTATGGCCGCCCTTTTCCACCCAGACGTTGCGGTCTGCCACATCCACGGTACAGCTTGCGGTTTTGCCGCCCGCCTCTGCGGTGATAACGGCCGTCCCATTGGCCACCGCCGTCACAAGGCCGTTTTCGTCCACTGCGGCCACCTTGCTGTCGGAGGAGCGCCAGGTAACGGCGCGGTCTGTGGCGTCCCACGGCTCATAGATTACCAGCAGGGAGGCCGTCTGCTGCGGGCGCAGAAGAAGCTGCGTCTCGGAGAGGGCGATGCTCTCCAGCGCCACAGCGCCGTCATCGTAGCGCACGGGGATATTTCTCATCTGGGCATAGGCTGCCGCCAGGCTGCCGCGGGAGGTATAGATGACCGTGCCGGCAGACGCATCAATAAAATCTTTGCCAAGATATGTGACATGTGCGCCCACCTCTGCTTTTTCAAGCTGCTTAAGCCCGAAGAACTGCTGTGCAGGCACAGAGGTAACTGCCTCCGGCACGCGCACGCCCACAACGACGCCCTCCTCATTTGTGCTGTATTCGTAATCGCCGTATGCGAAATTTTGCGCGTTTTTCTGCACGGCGCCGTCCTCTTCGCGGAACAGATAGCTCTTGCCTTCTATTTCCGCAATGCCTCTGGCGGGCTCGCCGTCCTCTTGAATATACTGTTCACCCTCCCAGTGGGCATCGCACACCTTGTCTTTCACCGTCACATGGCACACGGCCTTCACGCCGCCCACCTCCAGCGTGATGTCTACCTCTCCCATCTCCAGGCCTTTCACCACACCGTTTTCCACGGTGGCCACCGCTTCGTTCGAGCTGGACCACACCCGTTCAAGTTCCTGCGCAAACACAGGCGAAACAGAGGCTGTCAGCGTTTTCTCGCGCCCTTTTACCATCACCAGCTCTGTTTTATCCAGCGTGACGGCGACTGTATCCGTATAGGAAAATTTCAACTCATTCAACTGTGCGTATACATGCGCGGTTGAGCCATACGGTGCGCGCACCGCCACATCTGCCACAGCCGGAATACAGCCTGCTCCCATATAGGTGACGCTGGCAGGGATGGTGAAGGTTTTCAGGGATGCAATGGTAAATTCTCCGCGTGGCAGCTCTGCAGTTCCTTCCGGCACCGTCACGGCAACCAGCACGCCCTTTTCATCCGTGCCATAGGTGTATCCGCCGTAAGGCACGTTTTCCCCCTTCTGCAGGGTGCCGTCGTCCTCGCTGAAGATATAATACTGGCCGTCTATCTCGGCAAGGCCCTTCATATAGCTGCCGTCGGCGCGCACATAGTGCAGGCCGTCCTGCGTCCAGCCCACGGTCACGCTGTCGTCAATGGGGTTCACCGTCACAGTGCACTGCGCGCTGGCCTCACCCGCTTTGGCAGTGATGACGGCCTGGCCCTCCTTCACCGCCGTGATGGTGCCGTTTTCATCCACAGACGCCACTGCAGGGTCGGAAGACTCCCACGCCACGGTTTTCTCAGTGGCATCCTCCGGCAGCACGCCGGCCTTCAGCATGCCGGTCTCGCCCTCCACCAGCGTCAGAGCCGCCTTATCCAGCACTACCTCCTGCACGTCCACATAATCGGTATACACAACGTTAATTTGGTTCAACTGCGCATACACCGCAGCCGTGGAATTCATAGTGGTGTAAATTATCAGCTCTGTATCAGTGCGGAACGCCTGGCCGCCGATGCGGGTGACGCTTTCCGGCACCGTAATCTCTTTCAGTGCCTCGCTTTGAAATGCCTTCGCTCCTATTGTCTGCAGGGTTTCAGGCAGAACAACCGTTTCTATACCGATATCCTTAAATGCCTCCGTCTGGATGGTCTCAAGTCCCTCGGAAAGCGTGACCTTCTTCAGGCCTTTCAGCCCCTCAAAGGTATAGCCGTTCACCTGCTTCAGGGTAGAGGGAAGAGAAACCTCCTCCAGCGTGGCGAGGTTTGCAAAGGTGTAGCCGTCGATATAATTGACGCCTTCCGATACAGTGATGCTGCGGATGCCGCCTTCTTCCTCCTCGTCCGGCTGCGCGGCCTGCACTTTATCTGCCTCTACCTTTTCAGCGAAGGCGGATGAAGAAGCACTGTCCGCTTTTCCGGTCTCTTCCTTCTTTTCAGCCTCCGGCTGGCGGAAGGTGCCCTCCAGGCGCGTGACGGGGTGCCCGTCGATGGTTTTGGGCGTCACCACCTCCGCCTCACTGCCGGTGTATTTCGTCAGCGTGGCGTTGCCGTCCTCATCCAGCTCATATTCATAGGGAAGGTTCGTATCGTCCGCCTTTTCTGCGCTTTGGGCAGAGCCCGCATCTGAGGAGGACGAGCCTTCGCCCGCGGCGAAGCCCGCCGGCAGCATGGATGCCGCCAGTGCCAGGGCCAGCCACAGGGCCATTCCCTTTCGAATCAGCCTTTTCACTGTTCTGTCTCCTCCTTTTCGCCGCCAGGGGCACGCCTTACTCGAACCAGCCGCCGCACATGGAGCACTGATACAAGGTCTTTCCATTTTCCGTCTTCATGTCGCCGTTTCTGTCGTGCCCCTGCGTGGCGGGCTCATCTGTTGTAACCACATCGCCGCAGCGCGTACAAGCCTTCGTCACCTTATAGCCCGTGCAGGGGAAACCGGTACGGGCCTTTTCCACATAATTGTGCCCCTGCGCGTTTGTGGAATCCTGCTTTGTCTCGCCGCAGCGCGTACACTTATAAGTAGTGGTGCCGCCTGTGTCACAGGTTGCGTCCGTATGCCCCGTCTGCTGCCAGTTATGGCCCAGCGCGGCGGTGTTTTCTTTTTTCGTCTCGCCGCAGCTGCATCTGTATGTGATGGTGCCCCCCGCCGTGCAGGTGGCCGCTGTCTCGCTCTGCTTCACCCAGCTATGGGTGTGGGCAGGCGGCGTGCTTGTCTTTTGCGGTGTAGGTGTAGGCTGTGGCGTGGCCGTTTTTTTCGGCGTCGCTGTGGGCTTCGGCGCAGCCGTCTTTTTCGGGGTGGCCGTCGCCTTGGGTGTGGCGGACGGCTTTGGGGTAGCCGTGGCCCCGGCAGAGCTGCTTTGCGAGGCGCCCTCCGGCGTGCTGCCCGGCACGGCGGAAGAGGACGCAGCCGGGGAAGACTCCGGCACGGCCGGTGCCGTGCCGGAGCTGCCGGATGCATCCGGCCCGGACGAGGGCAGGCCGCCTGTGCCCAGCAGGCCAAACTTGAACGCAGCCACGATGCCCAGCGTGCCCACAAGCACTACGCCTGCCGCACTGAGCGCAACCGCCAGCCCGTGCCCGGAAAGGTATTTGCGGAAAAAGCCTTCTCTGCCATGGCGACCGCCGCGCGGCGGCCGGCCGGAGCCCCCGCCGCCATACCCGCCTGCGCCGCCCGGCACATCAAAGCCCATGGCGCCGTCCTCACCGGCATAGGGCGTCTCATACGGCTCATCCTCATAGCTGTACTGCGGCCCGCGCGCACGCGCCTCCTCCGGCACGTCAAAGTCCATTGTGTCATCGCTTGCAGAATACGGCGCCTCATACGGTTCATCCTCGTAGCCGTACTGCGGCCCACGCGCACACGCCTCCTCCGGCACGTCAAAGTCCATTGTGTCATCGCTTGCAGAATACGGCGCCTCATACGGTTCATCCTCGTAGCCGTACTGCGGCCCACGCGCACACGCCTCCTCCGGCACGTCAAAGTCCATTGTGTCATCGCTTGCAGAATACGGCGCC
>ENA-ORTH01000237-ORTH01000237.1-human-gut-metagenome-genome-assembly--contig:-NODE-237-length-70811-cov-4.046484_pt1 | contig 70811 bp, 62 predicted proteins | sample MGYA00241914_ERZ509192 | MGnify/ENA primary metagenome ERZ509192 (study PRJEB26280, sample SAMEA2338826) | human gut metagenome | biome: human gut; feature: human-associated habitat; material: faeces...
AACAGAGACCTGTTCCACTACAGCGATATCATCTTGAGAAAGCGGCGGGAGCATCCCTGTTCTTACCTAAGCATCGCATTGCTATCTTGGTAGGGCAGCTCCCGCCGCATTCATTTTCATTTATTTCTGACTGATCCTATTCGACACTACTTCCCGGATCACAGGCGGCTGCACTAACCAGCGGCTGGCGCCGCCCTCCGGGAATCTCACCCCTCCGAGGATCTCTCCGAGCTGCCCCCATTGTTTGAGACTGTGGCTGGACAGTGAGTACAGGATGGTGGTGTCATTGCGAAACAGCCTGCCAGAGCTGCTTTTGGCTGGATGGGGACCGCTCGTCACCTTTCTTGGCCGTCTTTTATGCAGAGTATCTGCACAGGTGAGTCTTCGCGCACCCGCCGCATCGCTGTTCCCCCTCGTCAGGGGCCCACCAACCGACGTTGTTAGTTGCCGGATATGAAGTTTTCAAGATTCACGAGGGGTTAGATATTTCCCCCTTCACTTTCCTTACCGTTAAGGAGGGGGTGGTGAGAACCAAAATTCGAGAAGTTTTTTATTTTTGTATAAAATCACGAAGTTTTGCTAAGACCCTTTGTCTGCGCTTATTGACTCCTTTTTGTGAAAGGCCGATCTTCTTCGCATATTCGCGTTCTCCTATATTCAGAAAATAGAGTGCTTTGACTAGCTCTAATTCCTCCGGCTCCAGTTTCTTTAACGCATCATGCAGGTTGGCATACCTGATTCTACGAATCGCCTGATCCTCTGTGGATTCATTCTCTGACATAAATTCTATAGCGTCGTCTTCGTACATTCGCTCAAGCGAGCGCTCCTTAGAAGGCAGAACGATCTCCTTGCCTCCCTTGTTGATGTAGTGTTCTGTTTTTAGATCCAGCTCCACATACATCATCTTTCTATCACTTTTTTTCAGCACATCTAGAATTTCAGGTGGGATATCCACACCTGGATATAATTTTTCATAGTTGACAAGATACTTGTCTTTTTTCGACATACGTCGTTCCTCCGTTTCATTCGAGATTTGGAAAACCAAACCTCGAATGCGGAGGAGCACGACAGCGAAAATATGCATTCTGAAGGAAGCTGTTACATTGCGATATTCTCTTTTCCCATCGAGTGAATTGCATTATTACCTCCGAATGGCGGCAACAGCAATAAAAAAGCCGGACATCGAGAGGAAAGGTACCCTAAGTGGCTACCTGTTCATCTCGATGCCCGGCAATTTGGTGACTCATAGACAATGTCTAAGGACCCGTGGCTCGGTGCAATCAGCTCCTTTATTCTGTTATGTGTTGATAGGTACTAATAAAATTATGCCAGTTTGGGCGAATATGAAGCCCTGGCTGTCCGAAAGCTGAGATCTACACGGACTACCCTTCGACAGTTGGGACATTTCATTTCGATGATCCCAGTTGTTGGTGTGACTCTATCTAAGAGTCTCCACTCACAATAAGGGCAGAGTTTTACGACTTTGACCTCATATGGCCGAATATTCATAATTCATCCTCCTCATTCCTTTCGACCCGTACCAATGCATATGGATCGTGGAGGTCATTTCGTTTGAGAAGTCCTAACTGCGACATACGGATAGAGAGTGCTGTTTTCGATACCCCCATATAGCTGGCCATCTCCTCGAAGCGTCTATAATCCGAGTGAGCAAATACTCGATTCAACAGCCGCATCTGGGACCCTAAACCAAAGCGTTCCATGCATCGCTGAACACATTCTGCCGGAAGCAATATGATGCCGGCCAAGGTATCTACCTGCCATTCTTCCCAGTCCCTTGCACAGATTCTGGTACGGTAACAATAGTGGACGCATCGTTCCATCGTCTGGGCTCCATAGTCCATCGGAAACAGCAATTTCAAAATATGATGACAGCCCTCATGGGATACCGTGTAGTTACGACGGCCTATATTCGCTCCATCCTGAGCGAGTGCGCTCTCGATCAGGAGTGTTTTCCCATCCAGCATATAGAACTGATCCTCGTTGCATGAGGGATCTCCACCTTCGGGAAACACTTCGACCCCTATTTTGCAGAAGGAGGTCAGGCCAAGCATCGCCCCGTTCTTAGACAGATGCCTATAATCAATGTGCAGCCCCAGCAGGCAATGACAGAGATGGTCAATGTCCACTCGCTCCAATGCCTGCCCTGATACATCTGGGAGTGCTGCATACGCCCTGATAACTCTTGTACCGATGGCTTCAAGATCGGCCCGTGATAAAACTTTCAACTCACCCACCTCCGCTCCATGAAAGGTCATCCTTGCAGAAAATCAGCCACTCAAACCTTTCACTTCAACAAACCATTTGTTGCCTTCGCTGAACAAAAAGGTTTCTTGTCCTCGAATGACCACAGTATATCGGATTTCTCCACCACTCACTTTGGCGGATGCTGCACGGCATTTATACTTCAGCCTCTCAATTTGAAAGATCTGCTCATTGGGCCAGCGGATGAATCGTGGAGAGACGGTTCCGTTTTTATCCACATCCAGATTCACAGCAACATATTCTTTTCTGCATGACGCTTCCACTGAACTCCCTCCGTTTCCGCGCTGAGAATTGTTATGAACAACCTTTCGTATTTTAGTTGACACACAGATTGTTCGTATGATATGATTTACACGAACAATATTTCGTATCTGCACTCAGATTATAGCGCGAACGAAAATTCGTGTCAACCAGTTGAGCGGAAAAAACGTTCGTGTTCACACGCAAAAAAAGAGGTGGGCTTATGACTTTTAAAGAGCGTTTGAGAGAAAAAAGACTAGAGGCAGGGCTTACACAAGCCGAATTAGCAAAGAAAGCTTCTGTAACAGACCGAACCATCCAAAATTATGAGCTTGGTACAAGAAAGCCTCAGACGATGAAAATCGTCGGTGATCTTGCTGCCGCACTGGGGACTACACCAAGCTATCTTCTTGGCACCGCTGAGACTTATGTTGTAGAAGCACACGAAAAGGGCGGAAGGAAGGCTGCCAAAGATATTGATGAGCTGGTTGGTGAGGTAACTGGCTTGTTTGCCGGCGGCCAACTTTCGGAAGATGCCCTTGAGGGTGCTATGAAGGCCCTGAATGATGCCTATTGGCTCGCAAAGGAAAAGAACAAAAAATATGCGCCAAAGAAGTACCAAGTTCAGGACAAATAAGTCAGTTCTATAAAGTAAATTATTTTTCTATTTGATTGAATCATCTGTTTCCGTTGGATGGAGGTGGGCCAATGAATAGTCGCATGCTATCAAACATCGGAGCAAAGCTTGTTCGCCGGTGTGGGACACGAGATCCGTTTGAAATTGCAAGGCAACTTGGGATAGAAGTCATCTTCCGCGATGATCTGGGATCGCTTAAAGGAATGTATCGGGTCATCAAGCGAAACAGATTCATTTTCATCAACTCATCTCTGAACGATAAAATGCAGAGGATCGTGTGTGCCCATGAGCTTGGTCACGACCAACTACATCGAAAACTTGCTTGTGCCAATGGTCTGCACGAATTCATGCTCTATGACATGAGTACTCGCCCTGAGTACGAGGCCAATATCGTTGCGGCAGAGATCCTGCTGGACAATGATGAACTGCTGGATTATATCTATACATACAACTATTCCGCAGAACAGATCGCAAGGGCGATGGGGACCGATATCAACTTGGTCGCCCTCAAGATCGCACATCTGACTGAGATCGGATACGATCTGCGTCCTATCGATCACCGCAGCGATTTCTTGAAAAACAACTGATCATATTGCTGGAAGGAGTCGGAACATGAAGTATATCCTATACCGGGCACCCCATGGCCTTGATAAGAATGTGCGCCAGCATGAGCTCGTTGCTGTGGAGTACGGAAAAAGCATCTTTGATGTAGCTGATTCTTTGATCCAGGCTGCAGCTGACGATTTGGCTGGTTTGCCTGAGCATGCAGGTTGTGATATGGTACTCCTATATTACTTTAAATCAGCTCTTTAAGCTATCCCCCTGACTACTTTCTAATTTGGCCGTACAATCATCTTCTTAGATATGATTTACTGTTTTCTGGCACTAACTGGCCCGGTACTTACGAAGCTAAGAGTACCAGAACCTCCAAAAGCAGACTGTCGGATCTTCGCAAGGCATTCTTCCTTGTGATAGACTACACCTGCGCCGTGGAGGCCGAGTTTCAGGAGATCCTCTCGCTTCTCGCCAACCACACGGGGTGTGCTTCGTTGAAGCGCAGTTCAGCGAGGCCGTCGCGCTCCTGACCGAGTTCTCCAACGCCACACGCCTCTGGTCCAACAACGGCCACACCCCCAACGAGCTGGCCGCCCTGCTGGGACGCGGGAAGCTGCGGGGGCAGAGAAAGCCGGGAGCGATGAGAGGAAAGGTCGGTCGGAACGACCCCTGTCTCGGTGGCAGCGGGAAAAAGTACAAGAAGTGCTGCGGGCAATAAAAGTGCAGAGCGGTTGAACATATAAGCTGTCATATGTTGGCAGATAATCGTTTGGCTCAGCCCTTACTTCTTTGAGAATCGAGTCAAATATATCTATCTTTATATTGAAACTCTCAGAGTTCTCTAAAAAGTATTGTAGAAGTAAAATTTGAAGTTGCAATGCAAAAATAGGAGCATGAAACATGAACATAAAAGAAGCAATAAAAATGATACAGGACGAGAAATTACAAGGTTATAATATGAATGAAAGGAAAGATGATAGAGAAAATGAAGTTGTGTTAATGCGTGAGAATGATAAGTGGATTGTTTATGCAACAGATGAAAGGGCTAGTAAGGTTACAAATTCACAAGATATTTATTTAGACGAGGAAGAAGCCTTAGATCATTTTATTGATAGATTAAGAGCTCTTAATAGATTAAGGTAGTTATGGGAGAATTAAAATGACCTCAAAAAAGATATTTAGTAATTTTCTTTTAAATAGACAACTTCCAGTTTGTAGAACTCAGTAAAACAAATTCTGATTGATGTTGTAATTTCACGAAATACATTGTAATCACTATATTGAAATGATAAAATGAAAACAGTAAGTTTTCTTATATTTCAAAATGCTTAAAGTATAGTAGTTATGCGGATAAGCGAAAATTAGATATATAATTTATATTGAATTTTATAGTAAAATGAAAGATAACAAAGGGGGTGCGCAGGGTGGCTATCGGACGGGAATCTTCAAGAACCACATACCAACTGCTGGTATCTGTCGGAAATACCGAGTGCGGGGTCAACGAGTCCACGTTCATTCGGGCAGCCTGCGTCCTATATGAGTGGATGCGCCGGGAGGTGGCTGCGGACATTCTGCTTCCTCAGCTGCCCGCAACGGTGAGCGCCTCCGCGAAAAACGGCCAATCTGTCGCGGCGATCTACGAACCGGAGCAGTGCTTTTTCACTATGCGCTACACCTGCTTTGTGAAAAAACACATGGCGCGGCGCACAGTGGAAGCGGAACTTTGCCCCGACAGCGCCCGACTTTGTCTGGCTGTGCGGCAGACGGAGAGCCGTGAGGCTGGCTCCGGACGGGAGCGTCCGGCTGAGCCGCCCGCTTTCGTGGAACAGCTAATCCGTGAAATGGGACTCAGCGACGGCCAGCCGCTCATCGGGAAGCCCTGGCATATCGGCGGCGATCAGGCTGCGGCACTGGTGGACTTTCTTCAGTCCCCCAGGCGGACGCTCCCGCTCCTTCTGATCTCACAGGCGAAAAATCCCGGGGTCGGGATGAATGGGTATCTGCTGGACAGCAGAGCGCTGGCAAAGTCCATGACGGGGTTTGCCCATGTGGCGGAGATCGAGTGGGACGCGACGCTGGAGTTGAACCGCCTTGTAGAGAACGAGTGGTCCTGTTTTGGTGGTGCCGCCCGGATCTACTGGCCGGAGCCTATCTGCTTCGAGATGGACGATCCCTACCGCCACCCGCTCTATATCGCGCGCAGCATCCGGCAGAACCTGTATGGAAGAAGTGTGGAGAGCGAGCTGCAGCTCAGCATTGTGAACAGCAATGCTGAAATGCCTGTTGACTGGTCTGCCCACGGGGTCAAATTCTTTATTGAGGCCGAGCAGGAGCGAATCATCTTCGATAAGGGCGAGCTCCGCACCGAGGAGCTTCTGCGGCAATGCCAGGAACAGCTGCGGAGAGTCCACGGGGCCATGGAGGAATACCGGACACTGGCGGAAGAATATTACGCAGATATGCGCGCCAGCCGGCAGGACAGCGAGGCACTCCACCAGCAGATGCAGGCAATGGTCAGTATGGCGGAGCGGCAGCGGAACGAGATTATCCGGCTGAGAAGCGGAAAAAAGGAGCAGCCTCCGACCGATGGCGGATACCGGGGGATGGCCGCATGGGTGGCCCGCTACTACCCGGACCGCCTGTACCTCCACCCGAGGGCGGTGCGGACCTTGAAGTCCGCGGTCTACCAGAATCCGTCCATGGTCTACCGCTGTCTGATCCTGCTTGCTGAGGATTACTACGACTACCGGAAAGGGCGGATCAGCAGAGAAGCGTTTATCCGGCGGTGCGCTGCCGTGGACCCCGGCCTGACGGAGTGCGGCTTCGGGACGGCCAGCGATATTCTGGAGCAGGGAGAAACTTATTACGTCACATACGCCGGACAGCGCCGCCTGCTGGACCGGCATCTGAAAAAAGGCTCCAGCCACAATCCCCTCTACTGCCTGCGGATCTATTTCTTCTGGGATGAGACAACGTCCCATGTTGTGATTGGGAGCCTGCCAGGGCATCTGCGGTCCTCCCTGACCTGATGCAGATGCCCCAGGTTCGGTTCAAGGGATCACCATCCCATATATTCCAGCACCGTATCCTTAACCTCTATGGAGCTTAACTCTATCGAAAAAGCTACAGGTAGAAATCCCAAAACAGGCGTGTATAGCAGCTGCCTGATTGTTTGCAGTGTTACCACACATACCATTACTGGGAGTGGTGGAATGGTTCCAGTCGCCATGAACACACAAATAGTAGTTGGAGTGGTTCTATGATGTGTGGCGAGCAATGCTATAGAGGAAAGTTGGAGACCCCGATAAATCCTAAATCCCTGTGGCGTTAAACCAATTGCGTTATAATGGGTGCAAAGCAATGAAAAAATACAGTGAAGTATGACTGCGTGGATGTCGTTATAGAGGACAATTTTAGAATATCTGTCCATCTCATTGTCGCTTTTGACACAAATGACTATGATAATAAACAGATCATCAATCGCAAGGTTATCTATTTTCTTTAGCAAAAATCTGCCCACAGGTAAGATAGTCTGCCTACTGGTGGATTTATCAGAATGTGCGTCCAGTATATACTCCTATCAGATGGATACTCTATCCGATAGGAGGCGCAGCGATATGGACGTGTATGATGCGAAAAAAGTTGGGATGCAGATCCAGACTGCGCGCAAGAAGCGCCACCTATCACAGGCAGATCTAGCCCAGATGGTTGATTTGACCCCTAAATATTTGAGTATGATTGAGTGCGGTGCAAAGAATCCCAAGCTCGAAACGCTAATTAGCATTGCAAATGCTCTGGGAACAGATGCAAATTCCCTGCTTGCGGATGTTTTGAATACTTCGAGCCCTGGGGAATCTGCTTTCTTCGCTAAAGTAAGTGATAAATACCAGGAGCTCAGTAAGCGACAACAAGAAAAGGTGTTACGCCTGATGGATGCTCTGATCACGGAAGAGCTCCGTGAGAATTAAATAATAGATGCAGATGCAAAAGGCTCTGTGCCGGTCAAACCGCCGGTACAGGGCCTTTTTATTATTCGGCATAATTCCATCTTGAAGTTAGACTATATAACTAATAGAATGATTACAAAAGAGTCATACCATATTACATTTTTTCTATGGGTCGTGTCAAGAATTTTTCGCACTTTAGTTCGCAGCCTCTGTTGTAAATGAAGTCAGCCAGCAATGGAGGTATCCTCAACGGCAGCCTCCAGATGCTTCATGTTCATGTATTTCTTGTTGCCCCACTGTGTGCCGGCCACATGGCGGAGCCGGGCACAGACCAGCATGAGAGCAGAGTTGCCGTCCGGGAAGCTGCCAACAACACGGGTGCGGCGGCGGATCTCCCTGTTTAGCCTCTCAATCACGTTGTTGGTACGAATACGGGTCCAGTGTTCGCTGGGAAAATCGCAATAAGTCAGGGTTTCTTCAATGCCACTCTCCACCTTCTTAGCGGCCTCCTTCAGTTTCATAGAGCGCAGTTCCTCCACTACGGCCTTAGCTTTTTCACGGGCAGCTTTCTTGCTCTCTTGAGCATGGATCGCCTTGAGCATCTTAGCCACCAGTTTCACTTTGGAGCGAGGCGTGACTGAGAATACATTGCGGTAAAAGTGGACGGTACACCGTTGGTATTTGGCCTCAGGAAACACCTCTCCCACGGCTTCCAACATACCAAGACACTTGTCGCCAACAATGAGTTTCACTCCGTCCAGGCCACGCCCGCGGAGCCATTGAAAGAAGCTGACCCAGCTGGCCTTATCCTCCTTCATACCCTCAGCGGCGCCCAGAACCTCACGATATCCGTCCTCATTGACTGCAATTGCCACAAGAATGGCTACATTTTCAAATTCTCCGCCCCAGTTGCGGCGCAGATAAATCCCATCCACATAGACATACGGATACCGCCCACCTTGCAGAGGACGGTTCCGCCAATCTTCAATGTGGACATACGCTTTCTTATTCAGCTCACTGATGGTGGAGGGAGAGACCTTGCTGCCCCACAGGGCCTCGGTGATGTCCTCCACACGCCGGACGGATACACCTGCCAGGTACATTTCAATAAGAGCCTCTTCCACACTGCTCTCCCGGCGGCGATACCGTTCAATGATGGCAGTTTCAAAGGATATTCCTTTGAGCTTAGGTACCTTGAGAGTGACATTCCCGGAAGTGGTGGTAAGGTTACGGTTGTAGTGGCCGCTGCGGTAGCCCTGGCGCTGCTCGTTACGCTCGTACCGGGCCGCCTGGGTTAGCTTCTCCGCCTCGGCCTCCAGCAGTTCGTTGAGGGTTTCCTCTACGCTTCCGCGTACAAGTTCCTTGAGCTGCCCCTTGATTACTTCCTCGTTTAGCTGTACAATCTTTTCCGACATGGTTTGCTATCTCCTTTCGAATGGTGGTGTCGCGACTTCATTCTACCAGAGATCTGCAAACCATGTCGCTTTTTGTTTTTGCGAAACTTATTCTACATGACCCATACCAGACTCCCAGTTTTGACTCCGACAGTCGAATTTTCACTACCGAAATCCACATTTGCCGCAACTGGCACAAAAAACCGCAGCCACCCCGACCAGGGGTGGCTGCGGTTTCTATGCGTGGTAGATTTGGTATTGAGGTTTTAGTAGATTTCTAAAGGGATTTCTAGCCCCTCTGGTCGAAAATCTAGTCTAAATACACTTAGAACATATCATTCTTATTCTTGTTTAGGGAGTTGTTCTTTTTGCTATATGTGACAGGCAACTTAACGGATTGTCTGTCCACATCATGCAATTTCCTATGTATAGATGGTCAGTAAATTTCTACCTCAATACATTTAACCCCACATTGTAATAGCCCCGAGAAAAGGTCGTTATCATTAGTTGAGATATACATTATTCGTTCATGGGAAATAGTTTCTATCCAAGGATTGTCATTGATATAAAAGGTGGGGTCTTCTGGATAATCTGGGGTACACCATGCGGTTAACGCAGGAACCGATAATATAGTTTTCTCTAATCCCTTTGTAATCCGATAGATATGGTGTTGTTGCCCTTTTGTGTAAATTCTAGGCGTTTTTAGGTGTACATTTTCACCTTCTTCATATTCAGAAAGACAACGCACAAAGCTAAAATAGTTTTCATTTAGATCTTTAGCATGATGATGTTTAAATGAGCACAGGCTAAGAAACTCACTACGCTTTAATGCATATTGAATTGCTACTTTATATATGTTGTTGTCCTCTATATTTAAAACACGGTATTTTTTCATAGCCTTAATCAAACAATATAAAAGATGTGTGCACTATTTGCATGATTCTTAATATGGAAATGGTTAAAATAGCCTGCACCTCCATGCCTTTGATGATGCATGGCGCGCCCGCCTCACACTCGATTCGGCCATCTCCACCAGATCGCCCGATTTATAATACTGATAGGGCACTTTTTAATTTAGCCTTGGCCTGAACAGCACAGGCCAAGGCTAAATATTGGAAGTCAGGCTGCGATGGTAGAAGCGCACATATATGCTCCATTAGGATACTTTATTCCATATTATCAGCTGCCTTCCTAAACATATGCACTGCAACACCGCCGCCAATAAGGAAGGGCCCCATACTGCCTAATAATTTTAGTGCAATAAGCAATATAGAAATATGAGGCATTTCCCCTATGACGTCCATTATGGTATAAATGGATAGTGCTCCTCCGCCACAGATAATAGTCCACTTAAATTTGTTACATAATTGTCTTACTGCTTTAGCATCTTTGCGTGTAATTGCATGTAAAATGCGGCTCACCAATATAAAGCCAATAATTACAGCAATTATGCACACAAGCAAAATGATAGCAGAAAAAACCTCCATAATACTCTCCCATTATTACTTGTTCAGTGGCTTCAAATAAGGATAACCAAATGCCCAAACAACAGCACCCAATGGTTTGCTTGGGGTTGCTTCACCAACAATAAACCCTCCTCCTGTTAAATATAGTGTTCCAGCAGCAATAGTCAATGTTGCATAAACACCTGTATCAGCAAATGCTTTCAATAATGGTGGAGCCAGGGCCATAGAAACCACAACTCCGCCTGTACCGACAGTTGCCGCACCAGAAACCGTAATAGCGGCAATGATAGCTTTAGCCCCCAATGCTCCAGCACCTGCTTGAGCTGCAAATGAGAATATTTTCCTTATTGCTGGCCAACCTCGATAAGCAGTTTCTTCAAAATCGATAAGGCTTTCTTTACATGCTAGCTTTTCATAGTAATCAGAAGTGAAATTTGGGGATTCAGGAATACTATTGTAGCTGTCAATTTTCCTAATCAGTTGCGCGATTTTCTTTCGTGTGGGAATGTCTAGACTGCCTGTATCAGGAACATCTGTATAGAAACGTTGTAAATACACAAGTGCTTGCTTGGTCTGCGGTCCAAAACTTCCGTCAATTTTTCCGTCATAATATCCAAGACGCTTCAATTTCTGCTGTAGATCTATAATTTTTGAGGAATCACTACGATTGAAGTTTTTTCCGAAGAAAGCCGCCCAAGTTTTTGGACCAACTACACCGTCGACTGACAAGCCATTAATAGCTTGAAATGCTTTAACTGCATTCAAAGTTTTAGAGCCAAAGCTCCCGTCACAACCGTCATTAGAAAGATAACCTCTGTTTCGAAGCAATATTTGGAGTTGTAAAACCGCGTTTCCGGTACTTCCGAATTTGAGAATAGACTTCTGAGGGTTATCTTTAAATTCATAATCACCAGTATATTCCCAATTGTCATGTAGCCAATTTCCGTTGGCATCAAAGAAACATAGGCCAAGCGGATCGATGTAGACAATCGGGTTATTGGATACATACAGATATTGCACAAACTGTGCAGAATCATCCACATACTCCTTGATACTGTACTCGCTCGGATTAAGAATGGGGTCCATGGCGGTAAAGTGACGATTCTCCGCGTCATAGAACCGTGCCTTGGCATAGTACTGGTTCAGCACCGCATCGAAGTCGTGGGTCGCATACCGCTTCACCAGATCCAGTTCCCGCTGGCCGCACTTGAGGACGGCGTTGTGGGTGATCTCGCCCCACTCATTGTAGTGGGTCCAGCTCTCCACCTTGCCGGTCAGGGGACTGGTGAGGTAGTCGGCGGTGCCCAGATAATCCATGTGGTAGTACAGCCGGATCTGGTTCCCGTTCTCAATGAGCTTGCTGGAGCCGGTTTCCACGCCGGTGATATTGACGCTCAGGCGGTCATTGCCATAGACATAGCGGTAGGTGAGGCCGTTGACCTCGTGCTCCATCAGAGGCTCGAAGGTTTCGGTGGTGTAGTCCACCACAAACTCCTTCACCACGGTGGAGGTCTTTTTCACGTCGCTGCCGGTGGGCTTGTCGCTGGGCTTCTTCCCGCTATGATCCTTTTTGGAGGAGGACAGCAGCATGATACCCGGGTCGGCGGATTCAGTGGGCGCTTCGTCCAGCACGGCGTCTGTCTCTGTGGTGTTGTCATCAGAGGGAGCCGGAACCTCGGGGCTGTCAACAGTGTCGGCGGCGGTCTCAGGTTCTTCGGCAACAGAATCAACGGCCTCGGCCAGCACATCATGATAGCCATAGCTGTTCTTCGCGATCACCCAGGTCTGCTCCACCAAGGCGCCCAGTCCGTTATAGAGATAGGAGCTGCTTTCGGCGTTGGCGTTGACGCCCTTGACCATCTTATTGGTCTCGTCGTAGGTGTACGTCCCAATGCTGGTGACCTTCTTGTTTTTGCCGTACTGCTCCTGGATCAGGTTGCCCCTCTTGTCATAGGTGAAGGTAGTGTGGGTCTTCCAACCGTCGCTGGACTTCTCCGTGATCTGATTCAGATTGTTGAGCTTGTAGTCCGTGGTGACGTTATTGGAGTTGGTTTCCCAGGTGAGGTTGCCCAAGCTGTCATACTGATAGGTGCGGCTGGCATTTCCATAGTTTTCCTTGGCATTGGTCACCCGGTGCAGCGCATCATAGGTATAGAAGTTCTCTACCGTGGCCTCGCCGGTGCCATTGCCCCGCATATACTCATAGGTCATGTTGCCGCAGTCATCATATTTGTAGACATGCTTCTGCTGCTTCATGTCCTTGCCGCTGGGATCGGTGTCTTCCACCTTCAGCAGCTGGCCGATGGAATCGTAGTGGTAGTCCTCCACCCAGCCGTGAGGATACTCCATCTTCACCGTGCGGCCCATACCGTCGTAAGTGTAGGTGGTGGTACGGCCATCGTGCTCGGTGACAGTTTTGAGCTGGCCCAGCAGGTCATAGGTCTTGGTGGCTGCAGTGCCGTCGGGATAGGAAACGCTGGTCTGGTTGCCGGTGGCGTCGTAGGTGTAGGAAACGACTTTGCCCTTGGTGTCCGTAGTCTTGGTGATCCGGTTGAGCAGATCCACCTCGAAGGTCGTGGTGCCCGTCCAGTCGGTCATCTCCACCAGATCGCCCACCTTATTGTACTGATAGGTTACCTCCTTGCCATCATTATAGTTGATGGAGGTCACCATATCAAGGCCATTATAGCCATAGGTGGTCACATATCCGTCGGGATCTGTCTTGGTCTTGAGATTGCCGTTGCCATCGTAAGCATAGGTGGTCACATTGCCCAGAGCATCCACCTGTTTGGTGGTAAGGCCGCGGCCATCATACTCGTACAGGGTGATCTCCCACTCGTCCACACCGTCCTGGGTATCCACGCGGTGCAGGGAGGTCTTGACCAGGTTGCCCATCAGATCATACTCGAAGAGAGCGGAGTTGCCCAGGGCATCAATGGTCTCAATCACGTTGCCGTTGGCATCCAGTACATAGCTGGTCTTGTGGCCGCCCTTATCTGTGCTGGCAACTACCTGGCCTTCGCCATTATACTCGATGGTCTCACTCTTGCCATCCGGCGTAGTGGTCTTGATGAGCCGGTCCAGAGGATCGTATTCGTAGGTGGTCACGCCATCCACGGTGGTCTTTTTGACCATGTTGTGGTTTCCGTCATACTCGTAGGAAATGGTGTAGCCTTCAGCGTCGGTCTCGGTGGCCACATCGCCGCGATCGGTGTAGGTGTAGGTGGTCACGCCGCCTCTGGGATCGGTGATGGTGAGCACGCGGTCCATCTCATCATAGGTATAGGTGGTGGCGTTGCCCAGAGCGTCGGTCATCTTCACTACACGTCCGCAGTCATCGTAATCATAGTTAGTCTCCGCACCTTCCTCGTTGACAACTTTGATCAGCCGGCCATCGGAATCATAGGTCTTGGAGGAAACGCCGCCCTCGGCATCCTTCTTGCCCACCAGCCGGTCCAGACCATCGTAGGTATAATAAGTGGTGTTACCGTTGCCATCGGTCTCGGAGATCTTATTGCCATTACCATCATAGGTGAAACTGTGGGTGTAGCCCTCAGCGTCCACATACGAGGTCAACTCATTGCGGGCATTGTAGGTATAGGTGATGCTGTGGCCGTCGGCCTGAGTCAGCTTCACAATGTTGCCGTTGGCGTCATACTCCGTGGTCGTCACAGCGCCAACGGGATCGGTCATGGTCAGCACACGCCCCAAACCGTCATAGGTATAGGTAGTGGTGGCCCCGTCTGTGTTGGTCTCAGAGATCAGGTTTCCATCCGCATCGTAGACTACGGTGGAGACGCCATTCATGGCATTGATGGTCTTGACCAGATTGCCCACCCGATCATATTCATAGCTGGTTGTGTACCCACGTGCGTTCTTGATGGAAGTCATGCGATTGTTGGCATCGTAGGTGTAGGTGACCACATAGCCCTCTTCATCCGTAACGGTAAGATTGTTGCCGTTCGCATCATAGGTATACGCCACCTTGGTGCCGTCCTTGTTGGTCATACCAACCAGCTGGCCGGCAGCATCGTAGAAGAAGGTAACTACATGGCCCATGGGGTCTGTGGTGCTGGAGACACGATCCATGTTGTCGTACACATTGCTGGTGGTCAGCCCCATCGGCGTCGTTTCAGAGAGCTGATTCCCGTTTTCGTCATAGGTGTACTGTGTCACATTGCCCAGCGGGTCCGTGGAAGAGATCAGGTTGCCATCAGCGTCATAGGTATACTTCCGCACGTTCCCGTTCCGGTCGGTCTCCTGGACCAACTGCCCCAGCGCATCGTAAGAGCTGCTGGTAGCATAGTCCAATGGATCGGTATTCTTAGTCTGGTTCCCCTCGTTGTCATATTCGAAGGTCTGCCGGTTTCCATTGGCGTCCGTAGAAGCGACCAGACGATCCAGCGCGTCATACTCATACCGCACGACGCCGCCTTCTGCGTCGGTAGTTGTTAGGATGTTTCCGTTGGCATCATAGATGTAAGAGGTGCTGTTACCGCCAGGAGAGGTCACGGTGGACACCTGGCCCAGGGCATTATAGGCATAAGAAGTCGTATGGCCCTCGGCGTCTGTAGCAGTCGCCTGCTGGTTATCCGCCGTATAGGTGTAGGAAGTCACGAACCCCATGGGATCGGTGATGGACAAGACGTTGCCCACTGCATCATAGGTATAGGAAGTGACTCCGCCCATAGGGTCGGTCATCGTCAGCATCTGGCCGGCGGCATCGTAGGTATAGGAGGTCACACCGGCCAGTGTGTTGGTAGAAGTGAGGACCTGTCCATTGGCGTCATAGGTGTAGCTGACGGTGCTGCCATCCGCATAAGTGGTAGAAATGTTCCGGCCCAACACGTCATATTCCATACTGGTCACGAAGCCACGGGCATTGGTAACAGAAGTATTCTGTGAAAGGGCATCATAGGTATATGCTGTGGTATTACCGCCTGCAGTAGTGGAAGAGATCAGATTGCCGATGGAATCATAGGTGCTGCTGGAAGTGCCGCCCAGTGCATCCACAATACTGGTCATCTGATTGTTGTCATCGTAGATGTAGGTGGTCGTATTGCCATTGCGATCCTTGACGGATACCAAATTGCCGTTTTCGTCATAGGTGTTCACTGTGCTGTTTCCAAGAGCATCGGTAATCTTGGTGTTGTTCCCCACGCCATCATAGATGTAGCGGGTGGTATTTCCATTAGGATCGGTGCTGGCATCCGTCCGGCCTACCTTGTTGTAACTGGTCCTGGTAACACCGCCGGCGGGATCGGTGATCGCCACTGTCTGGCTATTATCGTTGTAGGTATATGTCCAGGTGTTCCCCACGGCATTGGTCATGGAGGTCATGCGCCCAGAGGCATCATAGGTATACTGAGTGGCATTCCCGTTGGCATCGGTGCTGGAGATCTTGTTACCACTCTCATCATAGTCATAGGTGGTGGTGCGGCCCAGCGGATCTGTGACCGATGTGACATGATTCTGGGTGTCGTAGGTATAGGCAGTGATATTACCCATGAAGTCGCTTTCGGTCAGGTTGAAACCGTTGCCATCCACCGTGAATACCTGCTCATTGCCGGAAGCATCGGTGGTTTTGACTAATTTACCTGCCTCGGTGTATTCATACGATGTGACTTGTCCATCCGCATCCGTGGAAGAGATCAGTCGGCCCTGCTCATCATAAGTATACTTGGTCGTGTTGCCATTGGCGTCCGTCTCGGTGAGCCGATTGCCCTTCCCGTCGTAGGTATACTCCGTGACATTCCCCAGCGCATCGGTGTAAGACACCAAGTTGCCGTCCCCATCATAGTCGTAATGCGAGGTGTTCCCACGGCCATCGGTAAAGGAGGTCATATACCCCTGAGAATCGTAGGTATAGGAACTGTCGTTTCCGTTGCGGTCCTTGATCCAGGTCGGCATCCGGTTTTCATCATACTCAAATTCTTCTGTGGTGCCATCTGGATAAGTAGTACAAGAGATGTTGCCATCTTCGTCGTACTCATAGGAAGTCGTGTTTCCTTCACGGTCTGTCCGGCTGGTGATCTGATTCAAATTGTTATAAGTGACATCTTCTTCGCCGCTGGAATCTCTGCGTTTGGTGATGCGGCCCTGTTCGTCAAACCAGATCTCGTTGATATAACCGTCCGCTCCGGTACAGACATTGTGGCGGTTATCAAAGTCGTAGGTAAAATCAAAGGTCCCAAAGTCTGCCGCGTACTGATGAATGACTCGACCAGTACTGTCGTACTCGTTTTCTACATAGATCTCGCCATTGAAGTTCTGAATGGTGCTCAGGTAGTCGCCATCATACTCATACAGCAGGCTATCTCCGTCAGGATTCTCCACGGAGCTTAACAAATCTCCATCATAGGACAGGGTAATGCTGCGTCCAACACTATCGGTTACCCTGCTAATATTGCTGCCGGAGTATTCAAATGTGAAGGTACCGGTGGCATTGGAGACCTGCTGAAGTTGGTCGCCGGAGTACTGGAAGGAGAGGGTATTTCCATCCAAATAGGCAATACTCAGAATTCGCCCATCGCTATCAAACGCATAGGCGGTACCGCTCTTATCCGTCATGACATAGCCGCTGCCCTGCGAGGCCAGCGTATAGTCGCCACACTCGCCATAGCTCCCATCAAAATCAATAGGGAAGTAGAGCAGCGTACCACGGGGGAGATGTGCAAGGACGGAGCGCCCATCGAACTCCAGTGAATAGGAGAAGTTGGAGGTCCAGCCATTACCCAATCCATAATTCTCATCAGCATGGACGGATTCATAATAGCGGGTAAACTCCAGGTCATTCTTTCCGTACAGGGCAAGATCACGATAGTTCCAAGTAAAGCTGCCGCTGAGCAGGTCCACAGGGTCGCCGCTGCAGGCCAGTTCATCCCGGATGGCCATCAGGTCCTCCCAGGAATTGATACCTTCAAAGGTGTCCAGTGCCTCGCTTTGCTCCGGAACATCAAAACCAAGAAAACTATTATAGATGGAGGTTTCAGGCGTACAGGGCTGCATGACGATTACATAACGTCCACCTGCAGTGATGCGTTTGATCTCCCCATCGTCAGCTTGATAATGGCCGTCCCAGAGAACAATATTCTGGATTGCTTCATTGTCTGTCTCAGACAGCGAAAAGAACTGATTTCTGGCTGGGGGAAATACGGCGCTCTCAGGCAGATAGTGAATTTCCTCCTGTTCCGGGACTTCTGATTCAACAGGAGGCTCCTCCATCGGTTCTTCGGTAGCAGGAGGGACAACCTCTGTTTCAGGGGGCGTCTCCGGATCTGGTGTCTCTTGATCAGTATTGGGATTTTCTATATCAGAGCCGGGTCCTGCGTTGGGATCCGTTTCATCCGGAAGCGGTTCTTCTGTGTTATTTTCCTCTTCTGGATCGGTCGTTTCGGGAGGAGTTTCCGTTTGAGACTGCTCCTCATCTGTACTGTCCGTTCCGGGGGCGGCAGGATCTTCCGGGGTAGTTACAATCCCAGTGTCATCTGGAGGATCATTTTTGTTTTGGGATTCATCGACATCTGCCACAGAATTCGTTAGCACCTGAGGTTTAGGCAATTCTGTCGCAGGCTGGGTTTCCGAGGTACCAGAGTCATTACCACTTTCTTTCTCGGACGGTTCTTCTACAGGAGCCGGCGTATCGTCCACCTGACTCTCCAAGGGAGTCTCAGTTTCAGACTCAGGCGAAATAGGCGGTTCGCTATTGGTCTGGGATTGTTCGTCGATGTCGCTGCCCGCTGTTCCGGTGCTCTCATCTTTGGGAGCAGTCTCGTTCGTCGCCGGGGGTATCTCGACGGGCGGCTCTTCAACGGGAGGCTCCTCGACAGGCGGCTCTTCGACAGGCGGCTCTTCGACAGGCGGATCCTCGATGGGCGGCTCTTTGACGGGTGGTTCCTCAATGGGCGGTTCCTCAAGAAGCGGGGCATCCTTTTCAGCATCCAGAATCTCCAGACGGTTTCCCTCATAGCCGAAGGAATAGAAATTTTCTAGAAGCTGAGGCTTTCGCTCTCCGCTGATTGTTTCATAAATAATGTTCAGCCAGGTATCTTCTTCAATCGGCTGATATCCGACCTTTGGTGCAGTGAAAATGTCCTCGCCCTCATTCAGCGGAACAATATTCTCCTGTACCGGAACACCCACCAGAACACCGAGACGGTTGCCAAGGAACTCCTCTCCCTGGAGTTTGCCAAAACCGTCGGCTGTATCTGTTGGCAGGTATGGCATATGAATCATATTCACATCCTGATAAGCCGGGTCATCTTTGATCTCGTATAACTCCAGCGTAATCGGCTGGGACTTTTCGATAACATGGATCAGCTTGAACCAGGATTCTGGATATGAAATGTTGGCATTGGTCAAAAATGTATTTTCCCGCGTCTCATAGGAGAAATAGGACACGCGTCGGCCATTGTCGCGCAGCGCATACAGGCCCATGATCTTGAAGTCAGCGTTGCCAGGCTGATCCACTGCTCCTTCCGCGGCCAGCGCACTGACAGGGAGCAATGTCAAAATCATAGATAGGGTTAATACCCACGAAATGATGCGAGTTTTCAATTTATGCACTTTCACATTTCTCTCCTCTTTCTCTTTAGTTTTAATTTGGATGCGGTGCTTATCTACCCTCCTTTATCAGTTTCCCTCATTATGTTTATCTCATCATACGCTGCTTTTGTGACAGGATTAGAAAATAAGATTGTCCGTCTGAAGAAGATATCGAGTTCAATGGCTTTGCAGTGGGGCTCTCTGTTATGAATCCGAAGGCATAAGACCAGAAGGGAAAAGAATGGCAGTCTGGCAATGCTGATCTGTCCCTGCCCAGGTAGATCAGGGAAATAAATAAAATATAGCGTTAGTTTGCTCGCTGTTTCCGAAATAGGAAACGGCGAACTTCATTACCTCGCTTTATGAAATTAACGCCCCAGTATTCCTTGATAATCAAGAAAATACTGGGGCGTTGCGAGACATTGGATGGGCCATCAGCCCACAGCGTCTTTGAGTGCTTTGCCAGCCTTGAATACAGGGGCTTTCCCTGCGGGGATCGTGATCGGTTCCTTGGTTTTGGGGTTTCTGCCAGTGCGCTCGGCACGCTCCTTGACCTCAAAGCTGCCAAACCCAGTAAGCTGGATCTTATCGCCGGCCTGCAGCGCCTTTCCCACCTGAGAAATAAATGCATTCAGTGCCTTCTCGGTATCCGCTTTGGACAGACCGCTCTCCGCGGCCATTGCTGTGATTAGTTCGTTCTTATTCATGAAAACATCTCCTTCTCACCATATCTTCGACCAGATATGCGTGGTTGTATTATACCCGAACCGTGCTAAGAGCGCAATATATGATGGATTGCTTTCAAAAAGTTCCGCAGAGGGCAGTGCAGGATAGATATGGGGGCTTTCTTCATCCAGCAGAAGCAGTCTGGCTCCAGCGCGCTGTAATGGTTTTTTGATATAACACAGCATGGGCCGGTCGGATGGCGTCATCTGCCGCAGCACTTTTTATACTTTTTTCCGCTTCCGCATGGACATGGATCGTTGCGCCCGATCTTCGTTTTTTGCTTCTGATCCAAACGAGGCCGCAGCTGATCGCGCTGATACAGCTGGAATATCTCACTGGGCGTATGCCCATTGTTGGACCAGAGGCGTGTGGCATTGGAAAACGCGGAAATGAGCTGGGAGAGTTCCCCAAGCTGCCGCTCATCAAAGCGGACTCCATGATCCGTGAGGATCGCAAAGAGCTCCTGAACGCTGCCCTCCACGACACAGGCGTAGTGAAGCTCTGAAATGATCTGGGGAGACACGAGAGGAGCCACTCCCAGTGTGTGGATCAGATATTGCTCCAGCCGTTGAGACTCCGTTGTGTGTTCAAAATAATTCCAGTTGGAGTACCGCAGAAATTCTTCCCGAGTCGGAATATAGCGGGGTTTCTCGCCGATCCGATCCAGCAAATCTGGAACATCAGCAAAGTCATTCTCCTCAAACCCTGTGTCTACCAGATAGTCCTCCCAGAAACAGTAGCCGGTATCCACAGCGATATGGCGGATCAGCGCGCGAAACACTTCTCCCTGGGTAGTAGGAGGGGAGTTCTGGCTATTGAACAGATCGATGAAGTCCGTCTGACTGATGACTCCGTACAGGCTGACCGCCGCCTCCGCATAGCGGTGGAGCAGGTCGTAGTTCGCCTTTCTTTGGAGAAAGCCTTTTCTCTCCAAGGAATGAAATACCTCTTTGATCTCAGACGGCACCATGCAGACGAGAGAGTCCGTTTCTCCACATATATGAAGGTATCCAAGCTCGGCTAGCATCCGGCAGGCATCGGAATCTTTGGGTACTGTGGTAACAGTTCCCTCTGTCCCCGCAGCTTGACGGAACAGCGCCCAGGATGGGCCTGCCATGACATAGAGCAGCTCTTCCAGCCGTTGCGGCTTGGTAAGCGCGCTGTGTACAGCCTGAACAAGATCCGCCTTTCTCATTCTGGAGGTACCCTTGATCGCGTACCCCTTAGCAAGTGTACGCAGCTCCGGCACACTTTTCAGCGTCAGGCTCTCGGCAAGGGATATGGTTGTTCTGCTGTGGTCCATGATACTTCTCCCCACATTCTGCAAAGGATGATGGAATATCTTTCCTGTATTTTACCACAAAAAGCAACTTTTTCAATGGACTGTGGATGCGTTCCTTCGAAAACTAAGGAGGATTCCCCAATATCCTCAATGTATCCAATGAATCTGGAATAGGGAGCAAATGGATGTGAGAATAGTTTCATGGCAAGGAGACGCCTCTTTTCCTGCGTGCAAAAAAGAAGGGGCAGATACACTTATGAACCTGCTCTTCTTTATTAGACATAGCGACAGCCTTGGTTATTGATTTATGGGCATAGCCACGATTTTTCAACATATAATAATTGTACGTTGTTGACAAAGCGTACAAGTCGTACTATTATGGAGGTGAGAAAGGAGTGACTGATATGTTCGCATTAAGCGCCAGCGATGTACGAAAGGACTGGAGCCGTGTGATTGATTCCGTTATCCACATTCGTCCGGCATTTATCAAACGGACAAGGGACCACATGGTGCTGTGCTCCAATGATACTGTGCGGCAGCTTGTTCATTCCACGCCGATCGTAGCACAGAGTTTTATCGAGGAAGATGGCAGCGTAACACTCTCTATGACTGATCTCGACCTTGTTGTCAATGCGGAAAATATGCAAGAGGCAAAACAGGCATTGATTGACGATCTCATAGAATATGCGGAGGAGTATTATCAAAATTTTGAGTTATATAGCCGTGCACCCAACCGCAGAGAGCACCTGTCACTGATCATGAAGGTATTGACCTCGGCATCCAAGAAAGAACTGGAGGATGCAGTTCAATGCCAAAATGGAAAGATCTGAAACGCTACTGTGAGCGTGACCATTGGGAGCTTTACAAAGAGACGGACCATTATTTCTATCGTAAGATATTAGAAGATGGGACAGTCCTGCGTACTAAGGTGTCGAAGGGAACGGGTGAGATCAGGGGACACCTGTGGCAGGAAATTCTGCATAAACAGCTTCAAACGACGCAGGAGCATTTTAACGAAGTAATCTAAACGAAAGAAGCAAGCCCCAGAGGTCTGTTAAGTGGACCTCCGGGGCTTGCTCGTATATGAAGATGTGCAGGCCGGAAGCATAGCATAGAGAGATCCGAAAGAGGCGAGGACAGGCATTCCTGTCCTCGCCTCCTGTTGAATTATTGTGCGTCCCGATAGAGGAAGGTCACGATCTGGGCGCGGGTGCAGGGGGCATCGGGGCTGAACTTGTTGCCGCCGGTGCCGGAGGTGACGCCCTCGGACACGGCCCAGGCCACAGCGTTGGCGTACCAGTCGTCGGGAGCCACGTCGCCGAAGCTGCCGCCGGAGACAGCGGGAGCGCCATTGGCCCGCCACAGGAAGGTGACGGTCTGGCCGCGGGTCAGCACTGCATCGGGGCTGAATGTGGTAGCCGTCGTGCCGGAGGTAATGCCCTTCTCAGCGGCCCACAGAACCGCGTCATAGAAGTAATCGTTCTTCGAGATGTCGGTAAACGGGTTCTCAGGCTCAGTTTCGATCTGCTTAAAGCTGGCCTCCACCGTGACCTTGGAGCCAGGCATGGTAAAGGTGAACTTGCCGTTGCCCTTGTCCTTAATCTTAATGGTGTCTCCGCTCTTGTCGGTGACGGTCAGTTCGTCCAGCTCATAGCCCTTGTCGGGCTTCACAGTGATGGTCACCGTGTCGCCCTTGTCGGCCCGCTTGGGGCTGACGGTCACGGTGCCGTGCTTGTCGGAGTCTACGCTGACGATGTAATCGCCGCTGGAGCTGCCGGAGCTGCTGGAGCCGCCGCCGGAGGAGCGCTTGGTGACGGTCAGGGTGCCGTCCTTATAGGAAATCTCGTAGTTGGGGCCAACCACCGCGCCGCTGGCCTTGATGGCATAGGTCCCTGTCTGGCTCATATCCGGGGTGCTCTCATAGGCGAGGGTGGGCTTGGTACTCAAGGTATCGTCTCCCACAAGGCCGGTCATGGTGTAGTCATTCTCGCCCAGAACGGGGACAGCGTCGCCCACATAAGCACTCTTGTCATTGGGGCGGATGGTGACAGTGGCCTTGTCGATCGTAAAGGGAATTGTGATAGAAGCATACTCAGCCTTATTCTCGCTCTCGCCGTTGATGGTCACCCAATAATCTCCCGCATTGACAGGCGCGGAATCCAACTTCGTGCCCTCGGTGTCATAATAGGCAATCGTCCAAGCAGTAATTCCCTCATAGGAAGCGGTATAGGCTTTTGCTGTGCCGTTATACATCAGAGAGGGGGCAGTTACAGCAACCTGATTGCTCACATCCTTTGCCTTCGTGGGTTCGGAAATCGTCAGCGTGGCGGTGGTGGTGCCGGTCAGCTTATAATTGGGGTTGCCACTCTCCACCTTGACGGTGTAGATGCCGGGATGCGTGGGAGCGACAGGAATATAGGCGCTGTCACTTGCGGTAGATTCTTTGTAGCTGTATACCAGCTCCAGATCTTTGGGAAGTGTTCCACCCTCCGCAGCCTCGGCCTTGATGGTGTGGGACTGCTCGTCATAAGTTACGGTCTTATCGGTCATGGAAACCGCAATTTCTTTTGCAGCAACAGAAACTGTGATTTGTGCAAACACGACCCCATCATACATGGCAGAAATTATTGCCTGATTTCCGGGAGCGCCAACAGCGCTGATGGCTCCTTGGTTATCCACGGTGGCAACATCTTCATCGCTGGAGGAGTAGGTGATGTGATTGGAAACATCTTCGCCATTTTCCGGTTTGTTAAGCTGCATCATTTCCAATTTATCACCGCGCGTAATGGAAGATCCCTGCGATAGTGTGAACTTGGTTGCCTTGCTGGTGAAAGAAAGATCGTCATTAGTTGTTGACAAGGTGCTTGGATAGAGACCACCTTTAAAATTCTGATCCTCTGAGAGCATCCAGTCACCAATACTTTGCACACCAGCGCCAAGGACCATATAATTCACATTTTTTAGAGAATTGGCGAACAAAGTCTGAACGCCATTTTCTTTCGGAGAATTTCCCAGAATAACTGTGTTTAGCCTACTATTGTCCCCATATGTAGAAAATACATAGGCATGACCATCTTGATGTGTGGTATATTCGATACCATTCTCTGTATACGGGATAATAACCTTCACCGTATTGGAGTTATACGCAAAAGCCGCATAACCAATTTTCTTAACGGTATCGGGAATCACCACTTCTTCGAGTTGTTTACAGTTAGCAAAAGCGTAGGTCCCGATTTCAAGAAGACCTTTTGGCAAATCCAGTGTGGAAATATTCGTAGATACAAATGCGGAATCACCAATTTGGGTAACTGTTGATGGAATGGTCACTTCTGCAAGACTTGTGCAATTATCAAACGCATTATCACCGATGGCCGTAACGCCTTCCCGCAAGACAACAGAAGTGAAAAGTTTTGTGACTTTTTCACCAATAACCCTATCCAACAGTTTTCCATCAATTTGGGGCAAAGCACCGCCAATCGTAAGGCACCCCTTCAGCTTAGTGCAGCCATGAAAAGCACCATCTCCAATTTTTGTTACAGTAGCAGGAATGAAGAGACCTCCAGTGAGTTCTGTTAAATCTTTAAAGGCATACCGTCCAATCTCTTGCAACCCCTCATTCAACCGCAAAGAGGTCACGTTTGTGCAACCCAGAAAAGCGCAGTCACCAACAGTCTTCACATTCTTTCCAAATTGAATACTAGAAATTTTATTTGTATTCTTTGGATCCTTTCGCGAAAAAGCAGATTCTCCAATTGTCGTTACACTGTCGGGAATCACCAGATCTCCTGTGAGATCAGTACAAGCGGCAAATGCGCTCTCTCCAATGGTCTGCACCTCTTTCCCTAATGTAAGGGCAGTGATACCAGTGCCATAAAAAGCCGCATTATCAATGGTTTTCACGCTGTCGGGAATCGCCAGATCTCCTGTGAGATCAGTACACCCATAAAAAGCGTATGCTCCGATTGTCTGGACAGTTTCAGGAATAATTACAGCACCGCTAATGTGTTGTGATGCCTGAATCAATTCGGTCTTGTCTTTGTTGTAGATGATATTGTTCTCACAGCAGTAAGCCGGATTGCTTTTAGAAACAGTTACATTAAAAGTCCCGAAAAACGCAGTTTCGCCTAATTCTGTCACACTGGCAGGAATCTCTGTTTTGATTGTATTGCAGTTCCAGAAAGCATTCTGGCCAATCGAAGTGACCGTGTTGGGAATTGTAATATTGGTAATAGCAGTCTGTAAAAAAGCACTTTTTCCGATTCTGGTCAGACCATCTGGCAAGTTGACCTGTGTGATGGATTGCCGTTTGCTATACCACGGAGTATCCTGCGTCCCATAATCCGCCATATCCCCCTTACCAGAGATGGTCAGGGTGTAGGTAGGATTGCTGGAATCATCGCTGTTCACTGTCAGCGTCCATGTGACATTATTGCCATCTGCGCCGCAATTGCCGAACATTCCATCGTCCGCCAGAGGTGCCGCGTCAGCTTCCAGTTCCTCAGCCGCTGCCGGCTTCTCCTCCACAGGCTCTGCCGGGGTAAGGTCCGTCAGGGGCACTTCCGGTTCCTCTGCAGGTTTCTCCGGCTCTACATACAACGGGCACTCCGGATCATGTGCACCGTCCACGCATCCCTCCAACTGTGCACAGACTGGAGCTTCCGGCTCAGTCGGCTCTTCCACAGGTGGCTCGCCCGGAGTTTCTCCAGAAGGCTCTGTTGAACCCGTATCGGACGGATCAGTAGGGGCCTCTGTAACCACGGTGGAATCCACATCCTGCTTCGGTTCCTCCGCTGCCAGCGCACTTGCGGGCACCAGCGATAAAACCAGTACCAGAGATAAGAAACTTGCCAATATCCTTTTTTTCATTTCTCGTTCCTCCTCGTAATCATTTTTGGGCCGGGAATTGGCTGACCGGCCCTGTTTTTATTCCATCTCCGCCAGTGCCCGCCGGTAGCGTTCCTGCCGCTCCGGGCGGACTCTGCCGGCACAGACGGGACAGCCGCATTTCTGCGGCCCCGCTCTGGAATAAACGATGGCTTTCCAGATATGCCCGTTGGGGCACGCCCACCATGCCGTTCGGTGGCTTCCCGCCGTCACCTGCTCCGGGGTGAGGGTCCCATTCAGGGTAGGGTGCCACTGGGCGGCTACCTCCGGGGCCAACGTCGCTAGATCGTTGAAGCCGGGGAGGGCGGTTTTCCCGGAACAATAGGGGCACCCGCTGCCGTGCTGGGTGCGGGCGGCCACTGACGCCTGCCACACATGGCCCAGTTCATCCCGCCACCACACCCTCCGGTTGCTGTACGGGGATACGGCGGAGGGCAGCAGCGTTCCGTTCTTCTCTGGGTGCCACTGGGCGGCGATGGCAGGAAACTGGCTCTCCAAATCGTTTTCCCCGGCTACCACCAGCTTTCCCGCACAGACGGAGCAGCCCGCCCCGCCACAGGCCCGAGAGTAGACCTTGGCCTGCCATGCGTGTCCCTTGGGGCAGAGCCACCAGACCTTGCGGGAGTTTCCGGCCACCACATCCCGAGGCGTCAGGTCACCATTTTTCGTGGGATGCCACTGCTTTGCCAGCTCCGGGTGGGTGGTTGCAAGGTCGTTGATCCCCCGCATCAGGACCCGGCCGGCGCAGACGGGACAACCGCAGCCGCCCAGCGTGCGGGATTTGACGATGGCCTGCCATTCATGGCCCTGTTCGCAGACCCACCACGCTTTGAAATGGCTCCCCACAGTGACGCGCTCCGGCGTCATAGGCAGGTTTTTAGTGGGATGCCATTGAGCCAGCAGGTCCGGCCGCTGGGACGCCAGATCATTTTCCCCCGGCCATGCCTGCTTCCCAGCGCAGTAGGGACACCCGCTGCCCTTGGTGCGGGTATAGACCGCCGCCTGCCATGCGTGCCCCTTGGAGCACAGCCACCAGATCTTCTGCCTGCTGCCGTAGGATACCTGCCTTGGCGTCAGCGGCCCGTTTTTGACCGGGTGCCACTGAGCCAGCAGGGACAGCTTGTTCCGCTCCGCGCAGTAATCATAGAGCGAGGTCCGCAAAGTTCATCACCCCCTTCATCACAGAATCAACATTCTGCCCAAATAACAAAAGAGCCGGGATAACCCCGGCGAAAACTGAATCAACATTCTGCATCTTTTTTCGGTCACTTAGGTCGTAAGAAAATGGTCTAAACACCTGAAAATTACATTTTCTGGTGCCAAAAGGACAACAAAAAGCCGCAGCAAGGCAAGCCGCAAAAATCAAACTTTTCGCGGCTTATATTTTCGCGCCAAAAAGCAGGGTCTGCGCTTGTCTTTGTCAAGAAGTTATGGTAAAATTTCCTTACAATATGTAATTCTGGCGTCCTGACACCTGTAATTTTTTGGGCAGAATGTTGATTCCGCCTATGATACCAGTCCCAGCCGGTCCAGCTGCCGCTGGTGTTCCGCCCCGGAGGTCAGGAGGTAGATGCGGGTGGTTTCAATGCTGCTGTGGCCCAGCACATCCGCCAGTTTCGCAATATCCTTGCAGGCCCGGTAGAAGGCCGTGGCGAACAGATGGCGGAAGTTGTGGGGAAAGACCTTGCTGGCCGCGACTCCCGCCGCCTTGCACAGCCCCTTCATCTCCGCCCAGATCTGGCGGCGGCTGAGGGGCGTCCCGTTTCTGGTGAGAAAGATCTCGCCGGAAGCGGTTTTTTGCTGTTTGGCGTATTTCAGCAGCTTGCGGCAGAGCTTGTTGGGGATGAGGATGGTGCGGATTTTCCCTTTCAGGGAGATCACCGCCCGCCCCGCTTTGGCGGCCTCCACCGTGATATACCGCACCTCGGACACCCGGATGCCAGTGGCGCAGATTGCCTCCATCAGCAGGGCCAGCCGGTGCTTGCCCTGTGCTTCTGCGGTGCGAATCAGCTGCTCATACTCCGTGCGGGTCAGCTCCCGCGCTGTGTCCCGGAACAGCCTGCGCTGGATTTTGAGGAACTTCATGTGACATTCGTTCCAGCTGAGAAACCGGAACAGGTTGTTCAGGGCGGCCAGCATGGAATTGATGGTGGCCGGGGCATAGCCCTGGGCGCGCAGCTGCTCCTTCCAGCCAGTTGCATTCTCCTTTGTGACCGGCGCGCCGTCCAGCCAGACGGCAAAGCTCCTTGCGTCCCGCAGGTACTTTTCAATGGTGCCGGGGGCGCGTTCCTCGCTGTGGAGGTGCGCGGCGTAGTCGGCGATCTGGTCGTTGGTGATGATGCGTTCGTTCATGGTCAAACCCTCCTGTGGTTCATCTCTGCTAATCTTACAAGAAAAGGGAAGAGGAGACCATGAAGCGCGCAGGGAGCAGATCCCTGCGCGCTTACGTTGCTCATATAATATCAAAAGTGGCCAATCGGAATTTCAACTTCGACGTTAGGCACATGCTTGTCTCCGAACACACTCTCAAACGCTTGCTGCACATCATCATCTGTCGCGGTTGGAATTGTAGTATTCGGCAGGGGGATCCTTCTTCCTCCAACGGGATTCGGATAGCGCGCTATATCTTCATAACTAAGTGCAAATCGATCTACATCTTCAGCAAGTGGTGTAAATGTGTACTGCGTAGTTTCTCCACCTATGACGCTGAATGTTACAAGGCCAGAAACAAGCAGGCCCTGTATTGCGTAATTATATTCCATGTTCTCATCGTCTAATATATGGTCTCGTGCAAACAGAAGATCCTCATCTGCAGTGCTGATTACGACACGACAAATTCTGAAAAACAAGGTCCGGTCAATAAAGCCTGTTAAAAGGCACCGAGTTGCATTGATTAGATACTGAATCTTTTGAGTGGTTTCCGCACGGTCAATGCACTCAATAAGTCTTTTTGCATTTTCGCCAGAAGAGCCGTCTTCTAAAAGCTTGGCTCGAAGTTTTGCCCGGTCATCCTCTGACAAATATACGCCGTTGAGAAAAAGCTCCATCTTTGACCAAAAAAGCTTTTCTCGGAAGAGCAGTGGTGAATTGGAAAGCGTGAAGATTATTTTTCCTACAGAAAAAGGATCTCCCTGTATTGCTCCGACTATGTCTTCCAATAAATCAGTAGCAGCTTCTTGGATTTCTCCATCGTTGATTAAGCGTTTCGCTTTATCAATAATGCTCATACTGACATCTCCCATTCATATAAGTCTTTTAAATCGAAAAAACAGCTGCCGAACTGGCGTAGGATCTTGCTCTTGAGAAATAGCTTGCTTTAGGGTTACTTCTGTGATTAGGTGGAACTTCTCCAGGCGAATCAGGTCATCAATATTTTGCTTCGTATACTGCAAAGGCTCTACGGCCTCCGTCGTGGTAACAGCACTTTATCAGACAAAGGTGGAGAAGGCCTTTTGCGACAGAGGGGCTGTCCAATCTCATGGAGGTCATTGGCCGAGGCGGAAAGGTGCTTTCCCCAGCAGATGCCGTATCCAGCAACCTGAGTTCCCGTCCGATGAAAAAAGAAGCGTCGTTCAGCGTAGGCATACTGCCCTGTTAGATTGCAGAATGCGGGATTACGCATTGTCTGGTCACTTTGTTGCGGAAAAACGAGTAGAGCCACGTCGGACAGCGGGACAACATAATGGTCAGACCGATTCAAGAATCTATGTCAACGATGACCTGAGATGGCCCGGCAGGCTTCCGATCACAACATGGGAGGTCTTTTCATCCCAGAAGAAGTAGATCCGCAGGCAGTATAGGGGATTACGGCTGACGCCTTTTTTCAGGTGACGGTCCAGCAGGCGACGCCGTCCGCCGTACATGATGTAATATTCCTCGCCCTGCTCCAGGATGTCGCTGGCGGACCCAAATCCGCACTCAGAAAGCCCGGTATCGACCATACCGCACCGCCGGGAAAATTCGTCCCGTCCGATTCTGCCCTTTCGGTAATCATAGTAGTCCTCAGCCAGCAGGATCAGGCACCGGTAGACCAGAGAGGGATTCTGATAGACCGCGGACTTCAGGGCGCGCACCGCCCTGGGGTGGAGGTAGAGCCGGTCCGGGTAGTATTGTGTCACCCACTCCTGCATCTTCTCATACCCCTGATTGATGGGCGGCATCTCCTTCTTCCCGCTTTTCAGCCGCAGGATCTCGCGCCGCTGCCGGTCCACCATGGCGGCCATCGCCTGCACCTGTTGATAGAGCGTCTCGCTGTCTTTCCGGCTGGCACACAAATCGTCAAAGTATTCTTCCGCAAGGGCCTTATACTCCTCCAGAGACTGGTGTACTCTGCGAAGCTGCTCCTGGCACTGCTGCAGCAGCACCTCCGTCCGCACCGTGCCGCTGGCGGAAAGCATCCGCTCCTGCGCAGCCTCCACATAGAATTGGATTCCATGGGCAGACCAGTTCATGGGCATTTCGGTATTGCGGCTGTGGATAAGGCGCTGGAGCTCGTATTCCGGCCCTCCACTTCCATTGTAAAAACTGCTCTGCATGGTCCGGGCGGTATAGAGGGGGTGCAGATAGGGGTCGTCCAGCTCAAAGCAGATCGGTTCCGGCCAGTAGATCCGCACAGCGCCGCCGAAGCAGGACCACTCGGTCCCGACGCTCCGGCTCAATTCAAACGCAGCATCCCACTCCAGCTCAGCCACATGGGCGATACCTGTCATGGATTTGGCAAAGGCCCGCGCATCCAGAAGGTAGCCATTAACACCAATCCCTGGGTTTTTTGCCTGGGAGATCAAGACAACGGGAAGTTTCCGTTTTGGCGATTGGAGAAAGGACACCAGATCATATACGGTGCTGGCGGAGATTCGCCAGGGTGCCGCGGTGACCGGTTGCCCGTCATTGAGGGATACCTCACGGATCAGCTGAGCGATAAACGGCGGCGGTTCTGTCTGGCGGCTGCGCTTGGCGCCTGCCTCCCGGAACCCCGTCTGACGGACAGCCAGGCAGAGCTGCGGACCATGGGGCCGCAGCTCCGCTTCAATCATATTCCGTTCCATGCTTTCTTCAGAGAGCCAAGTGTAGCGCATGGTAAAAAAGGACTGCTCCGGCTCATAGATCGCAGCGGCGGACTGGCCGGCCTTCGCGGAGTCGCTGATTGTGGAGGGCAGCTGTGGGAGCAGGATATATGGAGAAGCCTCGCGGCGCATCCAGTCATAGAGGATCCACGCGGCTTTGATAAACTGCGCATCGCTGACGCCACCTTCGCCGTCGCCCACATACGCCAGAAGCTGGTACTTAGTCCGCAAAGAATCTCTTGCTGTGGTCATATCGCTCCCTCCCTCCGCTGCCTTGCCGTCCGATATTGCATGGAGCGTAACTATTGCTCGTCCTAACTTTTGTACCAACATTATACTCTGCGCACACCTGAAAGTCTATCTCCCTTTGCCATTTCGGCGAAGGGAGATAGTTTCATTGATGATAACAGAACGATAAGTTGGAAGTTATCTATGATCCTTGATAAGTTTTCGCGCTCTCGATCATCGTTTCAAACGTTCTCTGCGTTTACTGATTCCGAAACGCCGCCAGTGTCTTACTGATCGCGCTCAGGCTATTTTCAGCCATGAGGCCGTTCTGGACGGAAGATGATTTCTCAGTTTGTTCCACTTGTAAAGAGTCCTGCCCTTCAGCGGCATCATCCTCTTGTCCTGACGACATGAATTCCGGATGGCGGGCAAGGACGGAGAGGATGGCCCGCTCCAGCGCGCGCTCATCCCATGCGGCCTGAGTTTCCACTTGCGGATGACATTTGCACTCCGTATAATGAGTCAGTGCTTGAGCGATAAATTGCGCTTTCTGCCTTCCCATGCGGTTTAGGATCTCCACTGCCGCCTGCTGTTGTGGGTCATTCATATTGAAACGAAGGGTGAACCTGCCTGGCTGCATTTTATCGACCATCGGGATCACCTGCTCCCCGAGACAGCTCGATACAGCAGTTCGTAGCCCTTGGCATTGGCCCGAACGTCCTCTACGAACAGAGCAGAGCCAATTTTCCCTGACGCTAAGATCTGGCGCCGTAAAAGAATGGAGCCGCCGCCCACAAATACGACCTTGCCGGTCTTTAGTTCCAGTCCCCGCTCCCGTAGAGTGCTGAATAGATCGTTGATAAAATCCTGGGCCTGCCGCTCCACGATCTTTGCTACATCCGGTGTGGCCGGCGTTTTCTGCTTGAGCAGGATGGCGTCGATCTCCTCCTCATCCAGAAGTATATCATGCTCCGCGTTGACCCTGGAGATGATCTTGTTATAAAGCGAGATCACACCGCTTTCCAGAGAATCGCAGACAGCCAAATTTCCCTCTCCATTTCTGAGTTGGAGATAGTCAGCCGTGAACCCGCCAATGTCCAGCACCAGTGCTCTGGACTCATTTTGCAGGGTGGGGAGGAGCGTCACCGCTGCCGCATAGGACTGAGGGAAACATACTACATCGTTGATCAGAATTGTGTAGGACTTTTGGCGATAGATAAAGGATACAGGCCCTCTGCCCAGAAAATAACTGGTGAACTCCTGGTGCTGCGCGCCGAAGTGGGCGGGTGGCAATCCCACCGCAAGCTGCACTTGGATCGTGCCTGCTGTGTATCGTCCGGCAGAGTTGATTTCCCGTGCAATGGCGAAAAGCGTGAGGATAAAAAACCGCTCGTCCTCTGTCTTATCCCTGTGGTATGGAATGCGATGATCGGAGAGCTGATAATACCGTCCTCTGTATTTGAGGATGTCTTTCCCAAATGGGGCAACTTCACTCTCCACCAGTCCTGATACGAAGGGGTCTCCACATGGGAGTTTTACGGATTTGTTGCCGTGATCGATTGCAATTAGCATAGTCTGAAAGCCTCCTTTATACATCTCTAATACGAATTTTATACGGCAAACTTCAACAGATTTACGGGGGAAATTTAGTGGGCGTGGCGAATACATTTCTCTACCCATGACCGCCTCCTTCATGGTATGGATGACAAGGCGGAGGGCATTCCTCACGGAAAGCCCTCCGCCTTGTGTCGCTATGATAGATGATTTATTCAACACAAGTCTCTGGCCGCGCTCTGCGCTTCGATCAAAGAGTCATGGTCCTCTCTTTTGATTTCATTGACAAAAAGACGAAAGGGTAGTGCCGCACTCTGGGCAGGGTTCCGCCTGATAGGGGCCTCCGTCAATGCTGCTCATAGCGCACCCCTTCTATTCCCACGCTCCTGCTCCTGTAGCTCGCCCATAATGTCATCCCAGGCGCCCCGGACAGATGCGCCATCATTGCGATGTGCCTCCAGAAAATCTTCCGTGAGGCCATGGACAAAAAGATGATAGCGTCTATCCTTGAAGTAGAGGATGGCATACTTTCTGTATACGCCGTCACAGTGCGCAGGGAGCTGTTCTGCAACGGATTGTAGATTGCCCTCTGCGGTAAAGCCATTGTGCTGCATCCGGTAAGTCAACTCTGTGGGCAGTTCTGTGGTCCACATGGAATAATCGTTGTCCCCGTGTCGCTCAAAGATGGTGACCGGATGATAGTTTCTCTTCAGATACAGCCATTTGCAGTTAGGATATGTACCTCTCCGGCATCCAAGACAGTTGGTGCTGGAGCAATACTCCATCATGCAGGTGCGGCAGGTGGTGGTTCCCACATACGCACCCGTGGAGATCACGGTGCCGGTGACCTCCCTGATCATGGGACGGCCACAGGTGTCACAGTCCATAGGTTCCCACTTGATCGGCACGACCTTATCCCACTCGATGGCCTGTCCGCACTCTGGGCAGAATTTCCAGCGGATCGGCTCTCCGCTGAAGGTACTGGTGGGAAGGGAATAGCCGCATTCGGCGCACCAGTACCGGGGCATGATGTTCGGCCCGTCCTGTGTGATCTTCGGGATCATCCTATTTCCTCCTCTCCGATGCCATGCTGCTTCAAAATTTCCCGCAGTTTATCATCGATCCGGTCATAGTTGAACAGGACGCTGGTGTCGCTGTTCAGCGCTGCGACACAGTCTTGAAGCGCCGCATTGCTGATCCGCTCCGACGGGATATCCAGCACATCCACAAGGCGAAAAGGAACCTCCTGCCGGATGAACTGCTCCAGCAGGGATGTCTCCGAATCAGCAGGGGGGACATCGCCATGGAGAAGATGAGCCACGCCCTTGGAGTGAAACTGGTCAAACCACCGCCAGATGTCATCCCGGCTGGTGCCTGTGGGAAAGATGCAAAACGGCGCTTCCATTGTCTCCGCCTCCGGGTTCATGGGCACATCGGCCAGCTCTGCCCAGAGGGATTCCAGATGCCTCTCTCGTTCTTCCGGTATTTCTTTGGAGAGCATGTCTTCCATTGCCTCCTCATAGTGACCGTTCAGATCCTCGCAGTCAAGGCAGATGAGACTGCCATCCTGCTCCTCGTGAAAGAAACAGTTGAGATCGCCGCAGATGGTCACTCTGGTGCGGGCAGGCAGATGATTCAGCATGGCCCGCAGTTCGCCTACCGTCTGGAACCCGCGTCTTTTCCGAATATCATACATTATTTTTTCCTCCTTACTTATCGTTTAACAGGTACACACCTGCCTCCATTGCCGCAGCGCACTTCTTCATGAATCATGAGCGAAAAGGCGTCCACAGGTTTTGGGGAAACACAGTAGCCTTGCTCTTTGGCCTTTCCAACGGTGGCGTGCAGGCAGTCCCGGCGTGTTTTGACCGTTGCCCCAGAGTCAGTAGTAAAAACCAGATACCGCTTTGTGGCCCGGGTAAGCGTCGCAAACTCGCCATATTCTTTACGGTCATCGCCGCAGCGGTATACGGTGACCACCTGCCCCACATACATCTCCATGGGCTTTCCATCAAACCAGGTTTTCATGTGCCTTGCTCCCCGTTTTCGTCGTTGTCCTCATCTTGGGCTGGCGAGGTCATCTTCCAATATGCCTCGAACAGCTTGAGACGAACATAACTCTGCTGGACATACGGAATCACCAGCGCCATCTTTTCCGGATCATCATATCCGCCAAAATCTCGAACGGCGGAAAAAATATCCGATTCCATACGCTCTTTGATGGTGACGATAAACATATACTCATTTAGGAGTTTGCGGATCGCCTGGAGTTTTTCCTGTGTCTCTTTTCCAATATATCTGCCTCGGTCATAGCAGTCATCAGAGACGTCCGATATGGAAACTGCCTCGCCATGCCGCTGTTCCAGCGCGAGCAATTTCCGGGTGCAGTCTGCCGCGTCGTTCCCGCTGGCAATGACCTCTTCGCCGTCTGCATAGCGGGCTATCATCTTCCAAGGGAGTGGGTTGCTCATAATACCAGTCCTCCATCATTTATATTGTATGAACTGGGGAGCCTGACGGGCTCTGCCGCCGTTGTTTGACTCCCCAATATCATTGAGCCGATCCTTTATTGGCCTCGCCCGCCTGAAAGCCTGCAAGCAGGGAGGTCAAGAGCTAACCGCTGCTGAAAATCCAAACTGCAAAGTCCGGCTTCAGCACAAAAATCATTTCCTTCTCTTGGTCCTGACGATGCAAATGACCTTCTCTCGGCGGTAAAGATCAAATACATCCTGGAGTTTGTTGTCGCTCCTGAACTTGCGGAGAGTGCCGTAGCGGTTCTTTGCTGATTTCTCCTCCTCCTCATACTCAATTACCATATTTCGCTGGGTGCCGGCCAGGAATGCTTTCAACGCCAGCAGTTCTTCACTCTCTTTGCCACCTGTCTTTCGCTCTGGCAGCTGCTCTACATCGTATCTGATATTCATTTAACTCACCTCCGCATAGGGTACATACTCCAGATTGTTCTCCGTAATGACGTCGCCCAAGGTAAGATCTTCACAGCCTGGGATCAAATCGTCAAGGCTGACAGTTTTAATTTGTCGGCGCTTCTTTTTGGCATCATTGTGCAGTGCCGAACTCATGGCGTGCCATGCAATCGTGCTGAACTGATAGTGGTAAAGATCGGGCCGTCTGAACCAGTTTTCTACCGTAAGCAGATACCGGAAAATGATGACATCATAATATTCGCTCGCCTGCAGCCTGTTCGCGTGCAGGAAACGAAACACGAGGTCATGATTCTGTTCGGCAACCGTTCGCTCTTGGGGAGTCAAGGGCCGTAGGACCTGCCTTTTCATAGTTCCACCGCTCATAGAAAGTACACCTCCATTCTTTCTTCAAACCGTGAAGTCGGCCAACTCACAGCGGAAAATGCAGTAGTCGGAGTGCAGTTTTTCCATATACTGAACAATTTCCTCTTTACTGCAGAAACAGCCAATGTTCAAAGCCTGCCGGATCGGATGTCCTTCTTCGTTTCTGGTATTGAAGTACCAATATCCGCTCTTTGTCAGGTAAACCTTTCTGTACCGTTTCTGCCCAGGAATGGTCAGTGTCAGTTGCAGGCCGCCTACACATAACTCCGCGTGAATGAGCATGAATGCCGCTGCGTATGCCTCGCGTTCATTCCGTTCTACAAAGCCCCGCAGATCTGGGAGGCGGGGGCATCGGCCTGATGTATGCGTAAAGTCTCGCCGGCTCCGCTGGTACATACCACGGCACCAGCAGTCCGTCGCCTCGCACTGCGCGCACTCCACGGCGCCTTTGAGGGGTGGGAAATAGTGCTGTTCGCTCATTGAAATACCTCCTGTTTTATTTGCCGGGGAGAAACATCCTCGTTTCTCCCCGGTATGTTTCTGTACTGTTTACGCGCAATCCGCCATGTGGAAAAACTCTGCCGGGGACAACACTGGAATCCCCAGCTGCCGGGCCTTGTCCAGTTTGCTGCCGGCATTTTCGCCGCAGATCAGGTAGTCGGTCTTGCTGCTCACTGAACTGCCGGCGTGGGCGCCCAGGGACTCGATCTTGGCATTGATCTCACCGCGGTTGTAGGGCTCCACCTTGCCGGTGACCACCACAGTCTTACCTACGAAGGGGTTATCCCTGATCTCCGGCACGGGACCACCAGCGGCAGGGGGCGCGATACATACCAGCTCCCGCAGTTCATACCACACATACCAGTTATCCTCGTTCTGGAACCAGTCGTGGATGTTCTGGCACAGGGTTTCTCCGAAGTCGGGGAGCTGCGTAAAATCATAGCCGGAGACCACCGCATCCTCAAACTCCTCCAGGCTGCTATGGAACTGTTGGGCCAAAGTCTTACTGGCGTTGTTGCCGATCATGGGGATATCCATGGCGATCAGATACCGCTGGAAGGTGGTATCCCGGCTGCGCTGGATGGCGTCCCAGAGATTCTGCCAGGACTTTTCTCCAAATCCCTCCATGCGTATGATTTGGTCCCGGTACTCGTCCAGCCGGTAGATGTCCATATAATTGTGGAGGAAACCGCAGCCGATGAACTTCTCCAGTTTGCTCTCAGACAGGCCCTCGATGTCCATGGCCTTTTCTCCGGCGAAGTGGACGAACTGCCGGAGCCGGCGGGTCTCGCAGCGCGGGTTGTCGCAGTGGAGGGTCTTGGTGATGCGCTTCTGGCCGTCTGCCACGGATTCAGCCGCATGGATGCGGGTAGGTTCGCCGCAGCAGGGACAGGTATGCGGGATCAGCTTCTCCATATCGAAGCCGCCGCGGTCCAAGTTCTCCTCCACATGAGGGATGATCATATTCCGCTTGGAAACTTTGATGTGGTTGCCCGGCATCAGCTCCAGTTTTTCGATGAAGGAGAGGTTGTGCAGACTGGCTCTGGACACCTCGCACCCGTCGATCTCCACGGTGTCAAATACGGCCACCGGAGCGATCTCGCCGGAGCGTGATGTGTTCCACTCAATGTACTGGAGCTGGCTTTCGTAGGTGTCATCCTCGAATTTGAAGGCCATTCCGTCCTTATAGTGGTGGTTCGTCTGGCCGCAGGACTTGGAGTAAGCCACATCGTTGAAGGTGAACACGATGCCGTCGATGGGAAGGTCGTGTTCCTCCGCCAGCTTCTGCATCTGCTCAATGCCGACCTTGACCCATTTCAAGGAGAGCGGTGCCTTCGTTTTGAGATAACTGCACAGACAAAAGCCCAATGGACTGAGCATTGTCAGTCTGTCGGATTTCAGCGGGAGGTCTTCAAAGCCTTCCAACACATTGAAGGCTCTGAACTCCAGCCGACGCTTTTGGCACACGGAGGCATCCAGCAGGCGGATGGAACCCGAGGCCAGGTTGCGGGCGTTTTTATAGGGCTTACCGTTTCTGTCCCGAACGGTCTCCTTCAGAACGGCAAAATCGCTGGGCCGGATAAACGTCTCCCCGGTGACCACAAGGCGTTCTTTGTGCGGGATCTGCAGGGGGATCCCCTTGATTGCTCGTGCGTTGTGGGTCACAATGTCGCCCTCATAACCGTCCCCGCGGATGGCCGCCTCCTGCAGCGTGCCGTTTTCATAGGTGAGTTTGAGGGTGAGACCGTCCAGTTTGAGCATGATCAGCACCAGATTGTCGCCTACAAACGAAAGCATTTCTTCCTCACCCTTGACCTTATCCAGGGAGAGCAAAGGAATGGTGTGGGTGGCCTTCGGCAACTCGCTGACGGACGGGTATCCCACCGTCTGGGTCGGGGAATTGCTCATGACGATGCCCGTTTGCTTTTCCAGAGCGGCCAGTTCATCAAAGAGCCGGTCGTATTCATGGTCACTGATACTGGGGGAACTGAGGTTGTAATACTCGTGGCGGTACTGGTTGAGCAGATCGGTCAGAGTCCGAACCTGCTCATAGGCTTTTGTGTTCTGTTCCATTACGCTGCCTCCTCCTGTTCATCTAAGATACGGAAAGCCATAATCAGATGATCCTCCGTGTGGGTGGTGTCACTGTCGTAGACACTGCAAACGCCGCCCTGAAAATTCCAGAAGGACGCCGCATTCCACCAGAGGATCAAGCCGCGGCCACGGTTGGCCGTGCGGGTCCAGTTCTCCGGATCGCTCGCTACCGCGCTGTAAAAGCCGGCCGTGTTCGTCTGCGTGACCTGACGGATCTCGCCGACACACTCCTTTCGGCAATGGGCAATGATTTGAAATCTCGGATTGCCTTTCATCACTTTTTTCAGTTGATTAAGATTTTTGACCATACGCTTTCTAACGCTCCTTCCTCATGTACTCTTTTCGTAGTGGATGAACTCCTCACAGCCGTAGATAATGCTAAACTCCGACTTGAGCAGATAGTGCGTTTCCCGCCGCTGGCGCTTCCGGATCATATCTATGGCATCATCTCTGGTAGATGTGGCCCCAATCTGGGTACCGTCCTTAAAAATGTAATACCGGTTCATCACAGCGTTCCTTCCTTTTTTATAATCACAGTGTAGAGGATACCGTCATGCTCCAGTTCCCATATGCCTTCAAACTCGTCGAAAACCTCAGTATGGGCGACCTCGTTTCCGCACCGGTCAAACAGGACAGCCTCCGTCCAGGAGGGCACGTCCTTACTTCCGCAGCACTTGACGTCCATGCACATCCCGTCCGGGAAAATCACGGATTTAGTAATCGTGTTGTCTTCGCCTTGATACTGCGCCTCCGACCTTGCATACAAGTAACCATTGATGATGTCACTCTCCGCTTTGGAGATCATAATGCCCTCGCAGTAGTTTAGATAACCGAGCTCCTGTCCGGTGACAAGGCGATTGAAAGACTGGGCAAGACAAACGCTGCTGTGGGCTGCCTCCCGAGCCATTTCATACAGGCTCTCCATCCGTCCGTCCCAATCAGCAGGCGCGACAAAATGCCTGCCATCCTCCAGAATGAAGACTCGCTCGTCGGCATACAGATTCGGAAGTTCCGATACTTCCATCTCCGTAACTGGAAGTAGTTCCTTAGCAGAAACGGTTCTATCCAGAAAGGAATGGAAGTGCCGCTGGGCTTCGGAGCAGGCTTTCTGGAAGTCAGAGAAGGTTTTGACCTCGAATAGCCGGAATAACTCGTCCTTGGTCAAATCACAGGAATCGAGGACGTTGCCTCTCTGTGCGTATTCCAACTTGTCGCCATTGAACTCGGGGGAAGCATAGAGCTTTCTTTCCTTGTTGTCCACATAGATGAACATTCTGCGTGTCATGTAGTAGATCCTCCTTCATTGTGTTTCTGTTTTTCCAACATTCGGTCATACTCCCGCTCAAGTTCCTTCAGCGGAGTGTATCGGTGAATGTTATCATTGACATAGGCGTGGCCGTGGAACATGAGCAGGCCGCAGAGCCGGCCCATCAACTCGCACGCCTCCTGATCCTGGCGCAGCGTCTTGATCGTACCGATGTGTAATCTGGCGTGATCCGTCGCATCGAAGCTGCCATCCAGAAGAAGGTCAAGATAGGTCCCTTCGCAGCCAAATTGCAGGCTGGGGAGGATATTAAAACGGTAGTCGGTGAGATACTGGTCCCGATCCGGCGACTCCGGTTCCTGCTTGTTGGGCAGGCAGTAGTCCAGAATCGGATCAACATCAGTCAGGTTTCCCGTGGCCCGGACTCTGTTTAGGATGGCGGTGAATAAATCGCTTTTCCGGTCCCGTTTGGGGTGGGTATAGGAATGCTCCGGCTGTTCCCGTTCCAGCCACTGTTGCACTCGGGGCTGGTCGCTGTTCTGGAACAGGCTGAGAAACAATTCGCCGCGCTGCTCAGGCGTCAGATCGTCCTGCTGCTGATACCAGCGGGCTCGGTCTGTCACCTTTCTGCTATAGGTACTGGCATCAAGATCTGCTCCGCCAAAGGGTCTGGCCCTAATGAGCAGGGAATAGATCTGGCTGATCATATCCGTCCAGTTTGGAGAGGCCGACAGGAACAGGGGATAGCGCATTGGCCGTCGACAATACTGGCAATGCCCTAGCAGATAGAAGCTCCATTCCTTGCCTGGATGGTCGAGGGAGGGATATTCAAGTCCCCACAGTTCTGGGACAAAGCAGTCATGATAGTTGCTGCCATGTTGAGCCATCCCATCGTTCATCTGCTGGCATTCGCAGCACTTTTTGTCATGCAGCATTGGACAGGCCCTCCTTGCTTTTATATCTGCCAAAATTCGGTTCATGGATGATGTGGGTGATCTCCGCGTCATCGTCCCAAGCGGTAAACATCACTGCGTGGTCGGGGCCGGTGCCCACATGGACAGTCACCTTGCCGCCATAGATCTGCATGAGTACCTCCGGGCGGTTTGCACAGACGATTGCCAAATTCCCAAGCTGTTTCATTTTCTTTGACCTCCTTCGATTTAATAGACGGCTCTCCATCCAGGCTGCTGTTTCAGTTTTTTCAGCTCTGCCGCTTTGGCGTCCGCTTCCACTACTTCACTGTCCTCGGCGAAATCGGAAACATCCAGATCAAAGACCTCTGGAAATATATCCGCATTTGCGTAAATCGCCTGAACAAGCCCCTGGCTGACCTCCACAGCCAATTCCACCTGGAGGTCGTGTTCTTCAATGCGCCAGATCTCGATGTCCATACCATCGCGGACCAGTGCCTTGTCGTCATGGCAGTACGCTTTGTACTCCTCCGTCTGGCTCGTCTCATCAAATCCCCATGTTTTGATGGCATTCTCATAGTCCTTCCGCATCGCATCCTGCGCAGTGGTACGTTCAATAAACGGCTTTGCGCTGGAACCCCAGTTAGAATCGGTATCCCTTTCGTGAATCAATATATAGAGTTTCATAGATAATTTCTCCATGTATACACAGGTGTCGGATGTGCCTGAAAGGACACATCCGACACCTATTGTTTACGCCGCTGCGCTCTCCATGAGGTCGGCGGTCAGCACATCCACCAGCAGATGGCCGGCAAGGCTACCTGTGTGTATCTTCACCTGATCTTGCCGCAGCTGGGCAAATTCCTGCAGGCGAAGGACTTTGCTGGCTTTCGCCTTTTCCTGGTCGTCCGCCGTCAAACGTTTGGCTACATCGAGCTGCCATTTTCTCAAAAAACTCCTGGCATCTTCAATATCATTGTTCTGACGGTCATAATATGTGCGGATCTGCCGGACCGTGCCCCCAGGCTCAATTTCCATTGTGTAATAGGGCTCGTCTGGAGTTGCGGTCCACCGCAGGAAGAGCAGATAACTCTCGTGTTTTTCCATACGTTCCCAGTACCGTTCCGCATGGGAGAGACAGTGGTGCAGTTTTCGCCCTTCCATAATGATCTCCTCAATGCTCGATGGCGCAATGATGACATATTCTTCACCGCAATAGGCATATTTCTGCCCCAGCGAGGCGATGATGTCATCCAGATGCGGATACTTTTGAAGGATTTCTCCGGCTTCAATGGTAATATCCTTGTCTCCACCGCGGGCGGCCAGTTCATCATGTCGTTGCCGTAGTTTACTGGAGCGGTAAACAATAGGGTCGCTGGTGTCATACTTGAACCTAGTCGCCATAGAGAGATAGTCAGCCCAAGTGGTGATGACTTCTTTGCTGGTCATCCTGTACTCAGCCATATTGCGCCGAATATAGTTATAGGTTTGTACGACGCTCATGCGGTTAGCAATAAAGCAAATATCCTTCCAGGCGATTTTCTCTTTGCAAAACCATGAGATGATCCGGTCTGGGATCTCCCTGCCAATGGCCTTCTCATAGCGGAGCCACGACAAATATGGTGTGCCGCCATGATTCTCCCGCAGGCGCTTGAGTTCGTGGGAATTGACGCCCAACATCTTCGTAAGGCTTGTGGCGTTCTTCTCGCTGAGTTTCTTGGCAAATTCCCCGTAGCCATGTAGACACTCACGAACCAACGCCGGCAGCGAAGCCTTTGAAATCTGCTCCAGTTGCGGAACATACCTGTAGACAGAAAGATAATGCTCAGGGTCAACAATGACCTGCTGTTTGATGTATTCGATCAGGCCAGTGTGGTTCAGTCCCCGTCTTGCGAGATTGGGGAGGGTCTTCCCATACACCCGGCCTTCTTCACGGCCGTACCAAGTGTAAAAGCTGGGGGAGCAGTTGTTGCATTTGATCCATCTGGTGTACTGCTGCTTGTATACGCCCCAATAATAGGCCCGCAGCTGCTTTCCGCTGCTATCGAACAGAGAGCGGCGGATCTCATGACAGAACCGCTCTGGCGGCTCGGTATATTTACCCTTTGGATAGGTGTGGGATATGCGGAATTCCCGGCAGATTAGGCCGTCTGTGCAGGCTTGCAGCAGATAGACATATTGTGCATCTGTCCTCACCCAGCCTGCCTGTCCAGTAGACTTGAAAGTGACCTTGCGGCGGCAGCAGGGGCAGCGGCCCACCTTATTATAGGTAGGTTTGCGGATAGGCACTTCCTTTTCGCAGTAGGTGCAGTACCCATGTGTGGCCCCGCCCCTGACATAGTCGTAAAAAATGAACTGTTCCTGTTCCGCCACCTTGTCAACCCAGTGTTCCCAGTCCTTGGGCAGTTCCGGCGTCTGTGCCAGGTCGCTGTCCCACGGATCTGTTTCGCGCTTATGGCGCCGTTTCAATTCCTCCTCGCGGATATTCCGTTGGAAAGTTATCACTGCGAGCATACCGCTTTCCGCAGTGCCGAGGTATTGCTGAAGGATCCTATTATCGGACGGAGAAATCCACTGCTCACTGCCTCTGTGTTGCTCTTTATCCCAGTTGAGAGTGTCAAGTTTACCAGTCAGCCAACGGGTGCAGTTATAGTCGTAGGTCATAAATGTGGCTTTTTCCCTATCGAGGAAAACATCATACATGGGTTTTCTTCCACCCAGACGCATAACAGCAGGCGAAAAGAGAGACAGTTTGAGGATGCCATTTTCTACAATGCATCGCATAAAGAGATCATACTTCCGAAACTCTACTATCTGCGTATATCCATACGTTGTGATCTCCTTCTTTTGGAGAATATCATTCTCTGCCATACGCATCATGTGTGGCGTTGCCAGCAGGCTGGGCATGGACATCAATTTCTTCTTTTTCACTATGAATTCACCTTTTTTCTTTTAAATCGACGTTATACCACCTGTCAGGGCGGATGCGGCTGCCGTCCACTTCCGTCAATCCGATTCGAATAATACGACCGGTGTGTGGTGACTCCTGAGCAAGAGCAAGAATATCACCCGTTTTCCCACACGCTACAGGATCGATCCCCCGGACAACAGCAAATCCGGAACTTGCCTCACCGACCTCTCGTTTGACATGGTGATTCCATTCCAACTCCGGATGGTCCACCATATAGACTAAAGCGTGAAGAAAGAAATCCTTACGAGTCAGTTTCTGGCGGATCGTCAGATGGGTACAGGCAATCTTTGAATCTTCACCGTCCTCGTCCAGGTCGCCGCCGGCGTCTACAAGGTAGTATTCTGACTGTTCCATGCTGGAATAATAACTGAGGCAATCCAGCGGATTCGCTGCACAATGAAATCCGTTGGCCCGGCAATTTGCTTTGTCCGTCACATTCAGGCCAAATGTGAACTGATATCCAAGGCAAACGAGGCCGGGATGAAAACCTTTATACGCCAGCATCACGCACTCTCCTTCAATGTCCCGAAGTCACCCATCGTCATCTGGCCCATATCGGTGTCTTTGTTCGCCTTGCGTTTTGGAGCCTCCGACTTTTCTGTCTCCTGCTTTTTCGCCGTGGCCTTCTTTTGGGAATGTGTTGAAGGCGGCCCCCCATAGTAGGGTTTGGGGACGAACTCAGCATCCTTGTCCTTATCTTCCTCGGCATCCGGGTCGTTGAAATACTCCTCAGCCCACTGGTAGCAAAGATCATCAGGCACGTCGCCGCCGATGCGCTCGAATCGCTCTGTTTTTTCGCCGCGCAGTTCCATTTCTTTCAAAATGAAATCCTGTGCCTTTCGATTGATGTACCAAAAACAGTGAATCATGCTTTTGCGGGGATGCATGACCTTTCGTGCAAAGTCTGGGTCATCCAAACACTTGGTCTGGATGTGCTCCGTCACAAATTCCCGCATACTGCGCCGAGTGAGCTTTTCCAAATCATCGCCGGCACGTTTGGTGGCCGCCATCATCACCTCATTGGAACTCATAGCAGCTAAACGGTCCAGCTGCTCCTGCTCGGCTGCTTTTTTGGCCTGTTGCCTAGCCTCCCATTCCGCCTTCCGTTTGGCTTCGGATTCCTCATGGGCCTTGCGCCGCTCCTCTTCGTCCGCCTTGCGTTTGGCTGCGGCTTCGTCCTTCGCCTTCTTCGCATTGGCATCAGCCTGAGGGGACTGGCTCTGAGCGGGAGCGACAGGCGCGGCCCCATGTGGGGTCTGCTCCGATGCAGATGTCTCTCCATCGCTGGCGAAGGGGTTGTTGGAACCATACTTTACATCAATGTCCATTGCTGAATATGCGCCCATATCAATACCTCCATAAAATGATGATAAAAGGGATGCAGTGCGACACAATGTTCGAATCTGCATCCCTTTGTGTATATTTGCTCATACCGTGTAGACAAGCGTGCTGAAAGGGTCAAAACGATAGCACACCAGCCTTGGGTATTGAGCGGTCCGTTTATAAATCTCTTCCTGAATCGACAGAGCCTTCTCCTCGCCGTGGGGCAGGGTCCAGCCGTCCCAAACCATAGCGGTAAAATGGCCATATTCCGGGTGGTACTCCACCTCAGCTCCCAAATTGCGGCAGACAGCAATCATTTCCTCCAATTGTTCGGTTTTGGTCATTGTTCTCCGGCCGCATTTCCCAATTTTGAATCCCGCTTTGCCAGCATGGGAGAAAACTGAACCGAGACGAAACCATTGGTATCACGATAGAAGTACCGTCGGCCATCCCCGCTATACAGTTCCACTACATCCGAGGGCGACAGGCTGTGCCCAGCGTAACCGACCGGGAAACTGTCGTTGCAAAGGCGGAAGACGCGCTCCAACACTGTATTCTCCTCCTGCCCTAAGGGACAGCAGATCTCGCCGTCATAGATCAACTGATAGTCAGCGGCGGGGGGCTGTTGATAGCCCGCCTTGTGCAGTTGGTCAATGCCCCGAAACGCAAATGGGACGGTCTTTATCCCAGACAGGTCCAGCTGATAGACCCGGTACCGCTGTCGGCGGCGCTGGGCCTCCATCAAATCCTCGAACTTACAGGTGAGTTCGATCTGCAGCAAGGCGTTATACTCGTCATGGGTAAAGCCCAAATACTCGTGCAGGTCAACGCCATCGTCCTGCTCCTCATGCCATCGAGCAACATAATCATCCAAATCGTCCAGAGTACATTCTCCAGACAGGTATCGTTCTTTGAAATTCACATTTTCACACTCCTTCATGGATTTTTCTCTCTGACGCAGGGCCAACAGCCAATCGTCGATTCCTTTATAGTTTGGGTTCCAAGTCAGCCGGCGGCAGGCCATGCCGTGCTTCTTTGCCAACAGATACACCTTAGAGGCGCCCACGCTGACCCCTTGGTTGCTGTACTTATCCATGTCCTGGGCTTCAACGATTTCCTCTGTACCGTTGCGCTTCAGGAAAACGAAGAGGTCGTCCAGCTGCGCGGCGCAGCCCACTCCACCTGTGGCTGCAAAAGTGCGGCCCGTCAGAGCGTGGGCAATGTCAGCCTTCAGCGCCCCCTCGGTCACATAGATCACCCTGGCATGGGGATCGCCGACGAAATGGACGGGGCTCCCGGAGGAAACGCCCTGTGGTTTATCCGCCGATGCCAGCCAGAGATACTTCATGCCCACCTTGTTCGGCGGGGCGTCTTTGTCCTTGATGGGAACGTCCAAGCGGGTCTGAAGGCCCTGTATCCGGCCATCTATCCCGAAGTAGGGGACGATGATGCCGGCTGTGCGCTGAAAATACCGAACGGTCCATTTGCCCGCGTCATCCACAAAGAAGCCGGGGACGCCCTGCACGGTACAGCCCTCCTTAATCAATTTGGCCGTGATAGCACGACAGAGATATGGTGGGGGCGTACTCTTGAAGCCGAACTGCTGGATCTGTTCATCGGTTAGTCCCCGCTTCGTTTGCAGGTGATGGCGATGCGCCGGCGTCAGGGTCAGTTTGGATAAAAAAGCGGAATAGGTCTGGTGTATGACCTCGGCGGAGGCCCGTTCAGCCTGGGCTGCCGCTCCGTTTTTCACAGCTTCCTGCCTTTGCGCTTCATACGCCGGTGCGAAGCCGCCTGTGAGAAGTTCGTCGCAGATTTCCCGGTAAGCCTCGGAATTGCTGATCCGCCGCGCCTTCGCATAGAGAGACAGCATCCCCCCGTGTCCGCCGCAGCAGTTGCTATACCACACATCCTTTGTTAGATTGAGGCACATCTTTCCACGCCGGTCACCACAAAATGGGCAGTCCGTATAGGTATAGCCCGGACTCCTCCGCCTGATATGCAGGCGGAGGAGTTCTGCCACATCCATGATAGTAAATGGGAACCCTGATGCTTTGAAATCTATCTCCATCAACTCCTTCCATCGGCTTTCGCGCGGCGGAATGTGATGTGTTATCCGGCCCTTGCCTGGGCCAACTCATCCAGCAGCAGGAAGGAACCCGCCTTGATGGCATTGCTGGCCTCCGGAGAAACAAGGGCATAGAACTTCAGACTGGATGCCCGGCGCTCCAGCACCTGGCCCAGCGTCCAGCCCTTATTGGGGCCGAAACTCACCGTCAGTGCTTTCGCCTGTTTAATGGTCATCCTCTCCCGAATCTCGTCCACAGTCATGTCCTCTGTGTAGGAAACAGTGTCCTCTGCAGTTGACTCTGCGACATCATGCGAAGCACTCTGCTGTTCGGCCCCTGCTGCCTGGCCTGAGCCTTCAGCTTGGGGGAACGCTACCACGGTGGGCTGTGCCTCCAACTTTGGTTTTTCGGCGGGTTCAGAACCAGGATCTCTAACTGCGGAAGGGATACCGCCCAGCATCTGGAGGACGCTGGCGGTCTCCGTGGAGGCGCTGTACGCGGGAACGTTTGTCCGCAATTCCTCGGAAGGTTCGCAGGAGGCTTCCTCCTGCGCTTTGGGAGTATTGACGAAGGTTTCGGCATCGGAGGTGGTATCCCCCTCGGGTGGCTCAGCCGCCACAACAGGTGCAGTCGTTTCAACCGGCTTGGCGGCAGGGGCAGCCGATGCCTTTTGGACAGGCGTAGATTTCTCCCGCTGGGGAATGGGTGCCTGCGCCTGTTCCTGGACGTCGGACATCGTCTGTGCGGCTGCCGTCTGCGTGGGCGCGGGCTGACCGGTTAGTACGGGAGCGGGCTGTTCTGTATATCTCACCTGCTCCGGCTCGCGGAGAAGTGCCTCCACCTGGGACAACAGCACCTCGGAGCCATACCCATTATCATCGTGTTCCACCAGATCGGAAAGCTGGATACCAAAGCCAGCATTATCCAACGCCTTATTCAACGCCTCGTCCTGGGCGTTGCGGATGTACTGGGGACCGGATTCTTTTCTGGTGTGGCAGCTTGTAAACTGAGCGAGCACGGTGTTGTCGCCCCGGTCGGCATAGAGTTGTGCCTCGAAGATCGCCATCTGGTCGGTGATACGCAGGATATTGGTGAGCATCCGCCCTCTGGGATGTACCAGCAGGAACCACATCTTCTTGTAACTCAGGTCCAATCGCAGGACCTTCTCCCCTGTCTTGGCAGACGTGGTCATCCGCAGCAGCTTGAGCGGGTCAAACATTGGGACGCTGTGCAGCGCACTGGCTGCGGGAACCGTTTTGATCACGCTGTTGGATCTCTCATTCATTTCAAGTACTCCCTTCATAAAAATAATTGATATAGAGGTACAATGACGTACCTTATCCAGTAGCCATCGGTCGCTCCTCCTCTCAAGCTTTCTTTGACTGCTCGTACCACGCCAGCGCCTCATCGTAGGCATCGAAGTAGTCGATGTAGTGGTCGCACATTTTGTTCTCGGTCATGCTGCTCTTCGGCTTGGTCTCAGCTTTGACAGAGTACAGGTTGACCTTCACCCGGCCGCTGTCGAAATACTTGGTGCTCACAGCCCAAAACTCCTTCATGGGCTTACCCCCTCATTTCCGGCCTTGGCAATCCTGTGGAGGGCAGAGATGGCTGGCATGATATGGCCGCTTTCAAGATTGGCCACATCATACTTGTCCAGACCCTCCTTACCGTCGATCCAGGCCACCAACTCCTGAGGAGTGGCGCAGAAGTCGGCTAGGTTGCCCAAGGTTCCAAAGGCCTGCATACGTTCAACGCCCTTCTCGTTGAGATAGTAACTCATCTCAAAGAGTTTCCGGTGTTCGGCGTTGACCGCCTGAAGCCATTCCTCATAGTTTTTCACTCTCATGGTTCAGTCCTCCTCCAAATCGCAAAGACTGTCCAGGTTTTCTTGCCGATGCTCTTGGATCAACTGGCCCGCTTCGCCTTTGTATCGCCGGCCTTCATGGTCTGGGACTGGTGATACAGCCGCATCCGTTCGGCCAGAAGGGTCTTCCTCTTGCCCTGCCGGTTCGTGTGGATCGCCGTATACAGGGCCTTCTTCTGTCCCACCAGCAGTACCCGGCGTTTGGCGCGGGTGACCGCCGTGTAGATCAGGTTTCTCGTCAGCAGGATCCTGTGGGCCATCAGCAGGGGGATGATCACGGTATCGTACTCAGACCCCTGTGCCTTATGGATGGTCGAGGCATAGGACAGCGTCAGTTCGCTCAGACCATCCAGAGGATAGTCGGCATAGCGTTCATCAAAATTGATAACGACCTTGCCTGACTGGATATCATGCACCCGGCCGATTTCTCCATTGAACACCCCCGACGTTAGTTCCTTGCCCGCATCATCCCGAAGTTGGATCAAGCCGTTGTTTTTGGTCTGCATCACCCGGTCGTCCAGGCGGAACATACTGCCGCCAAACATGACCTCCGGCTTGCCCTGCAAGGGCGGATTGACCTCCTCACGGATGGTCTCGTTGAGGGCGTCCGAGGACGCTTCACCTCTGGAGCGGTAAGGGGTGAGGATCTGCACCTGGTCGATACCGCTCCGGGCGATTTCGCGTTTATAAAGGCTGCGTACCATATCGGCGGTCTCTTCCTGAGAGTCCGCCTGAATAAAGGCGAAATCCCTGCAGAAGTAGAGCTCCGTGCTCCCTTCATTGATGTACTTGGCGTTATGGGGAATAGGACTGTCCTTTGCCTGACGGAAGATCTCATCCAGTACTGTGACAGGGACAAGGCCGCTGTCGATCAGCTCGTGGAACACATCTCCCGCCCCAACACTCTCCAGCTGGTCCGCGTCGCCCACAAGGAGCAGTTTCGTGCCGGGCTGGATCTGCTGAAACAACTGCCACGCCAGCCACATATCCATCATGGAGGATTCATCGACGATGACCAAATCGGCGACCAGGGCTTTTTTCTTCTTCTGCCAGTTATCGTCTCCGTGAAGTCCCAGCAGACTGTGCAGAGTCTGTGCATCCATGATGCCGGTAGTCTCCGCCATACGCCGGCTGGCCTTGCCTGTGGGAGCGGCCAGCTTGATGATTTTTTTCGGGTAGATCGTCCGGTACGCTTCGATCACCGCTTTGAGAACCGTACTCTTGCCGGTGCCGGGGCCACCGGTGATGATGGACAGATTGTGGCGGAAAACCATCTCCACACCCTCGCTTTGTTTCTTAGACAGGCTGATCCCCAGCCGGCCCTTGATGCGCTCCATGACAGGAGCAAGGTGTATCGGCTCCGGGACCTCCAAAGTCATCTGCAGAGCCTTGCAGGCGGTTTCATTCTCCTGAGTGTAGACGTGGGGGAGGTAAATGTTACCCTTATTGGATACCACCACGTTGTTCAGGATCATGCCCTCCAGTGCGTCTTCAACCTGCTGGTGACGGAACATCTGCTCCAACTGGGGGATCTTCTCGTTGAGCAGCTGCATGGAATTTTTGATCAGCTCCTCGGCTCCGAGGTATAGATGCCCATTTTCGCTGCGAGAACGCTCCAGAGAATAGAACAGCGCTCCCTGTACCCGCATCGGGTCGAGAAGGTTGCCGCCGGACTTCTGTACGATGGCATCGACTCTTTTGAAGCCGAACCCAGATACCTGGCAAAGCCGGTAAGGACTCTGCCGCAGTAGTTTCACACCGTCTGGCCCAAAATGCTCGTAGATCTTCAGTGCGGTAGCTGGAGTTACCTTGAAAGGCGCCAGCAGCGTCATCAGATCCCGCATGGCTTTACTCTCCGCATACCCAGTCTTGATATTCTCCAGCTTTTCTTCCGTAATGCCCTTGATCTCCAGAAGCCGCTCCGGCTCATGCTCCAGGACATTTAGAGCGTCGATGCCGAACCGCTGCACAATGGCGTCTGCGGTTTTTTCTCCGATCCCTTTCAGGAGTCCAGAGGCCAGATAGCCTCGGATACCCTCAAGGGTGGGGGGCACGATCTCACGCCAATGTTCTACTTGAAGCTGGCACCCATATCTACCGTTTTGCCATACGCCGTCCAACTCTATTTGGATGGCGTTGGTGCGCGGCAAATCATATCCCACCGCCGTAAAACGAATGAGATGGTCGTTGTACCGATAAGGACTCTTTGCGTCCGCCGGTATCATGTCATCTGCTGTTTTAAGGCGCAGAACGCAGTATTTGCTCGCTTCATTAAAAAACAGCACTTTATCAAAGGCGGCTACAATACCCATTTCTTTCTTCACCTCCAATTTTGTCAGGCGGCCGTTGTTACGGCCTTTTTGATCACAAGTTTGCGGCTCTTGGAGAAGGTGACATATTCGGCGTAAAGGTCCGGATGGAGCAGCTTCATACGGTCGATCCGGTCCCGGGAGACAATCGGCCGGCGTGACGAGTTCAGAGAGATGGTATAACTGCCGCCGGCGTCCTCGTAGGTCGCCTTGCAGCTTTTCCCCATGTCCACGGCAATCATCGCCTTCATGCGCTGCATTTCCGCCTCCAGCCTCCGCACCTCGGCGCTGAGCCGGCTTTTCTCCGCCTGCAGTTCCATGTAACGCGCCACCCTTGCAAACTGGGGCGGGGTAATCAGAACAGGCGGGGCGTCTTCGTCAGAGGGCCCCAGGCTCCGGCGCAGGCTCTCCAGGATCAGATCGCCGTCCTCGGTGTAGGGCGGCGGATTCTTTGCCAGCACATTGTCGTGCCAAAAATAATCCTCCAGCGCCACCAATTCCTGCTCATAGGCCACATCCCGGTCGATGCAGCGGATGATGACCTCGTCTTCACTGTTGCCATAGAGGCAGCAGAAATACACACGGTTCAGATTGACCACCGCCATGTAGTGGCGGCCCTGGGCCTCATAATAGACCGGAACGATCTCCTCGCTGTTGTATTCCCACTTGTCCCTGGCGTTGTAGTTCGTTGTTTTGATTTCCAGAATCGCAAGCGTGCCGTCCGGCTGTTCCACCAGATAATCCAAATCTGCCAGCATCCATGGATAGTGCGGGTGCTGGTACATGACTTTGCGCTGAAAGATCCGCAGGCCGGTTTTCTTGGCGAAGATGCGGGCCACTAGGTCCTCCAGCAGGTTTCCCATCTCCATTGCCACCCAGTTGCCCCCATCGTCCGCTGTTACGATGCCCAGCTTATCAAAGTAGAGGTCTCTGGCCGTGCGGAAAGGGGAAATGCCCAGAACCGCGGACGCATCGCTGCCGCCGATGCCCTTGCGCCGGTACGCCAACCATTCATCCCGCGAGAGATCTGCTGTTTCTACCAGCACCAGCGGTTGGTAGTCCGCTGCCTGCGTCACGGCTGTCCGCCTCCTTCCAGAACCCCCAGGCTCTTGCCTGCTCTTTCAAACGCTGTTTTTGCTTTCCTCTGCTGATTGGCCTGCCGCCGTATTTGGGCCTGCCGCCAATCCGCCATCTTCTTTTGTGTCTCACTGTGTTTCGCTCCTTTCACGATTGATATATCCTCAAAAGCCTTCCGGCATTTGGGTAAAATAAAAAAGCGAGAACAACTGGGGGCCGGCGGCTGCCGTGCCCTGTCCGCCATGAGACGAACATCAGTCATTCTCGCTTGCGCGATGGGATCTCTCCCTGTGAAATTGAAAAAATCAGCAGTTATCCGCCAAAGGGCGCAATAAACCTGCTGATCGTCCGTACAAACCTAACAACGTGTGCAATGCGAAACCCATCGCTCATAGACCGAATAAATCGGCCTACCCTCAAAAGAGGTACGCACAAAGAATCAATTACATCGGTATGTTATCACAATATATTGTGTATGTCAAGAAAGCGTTTCAATATCTTGTGTTCGATGAGAGCGGCGTCGCATTCAAATGACTTCATCCAACAGTTTTGACCATCAACTTATACGATTGCCTTATATACGACTATGTTCTCCGTATTTTGCCATGCTTAAAATGGTATTATGAAAGAGAAAATGTAAAAGGATGGAGGAAGTCATCTTGCTTCTAAAATGACTGTGCGCTTAGCGCCGTTCGTCTCCTGGTCCGTTGTGCAGACAGCCGCTTGGCTGTCTGCGTTTTTTTCTTTCTCGACGGTTTTCTTAAATATCCCTTATCAAATTAGGTGGGATGTTTTAGAAAACCGTCGAACTTTTTTTGCCGCTAATTGCGAAATTGAACAAGAACGGTGGAAAAATGTAAAGTTCACAGAATATTTAGAAAATTTGTCCAGTTCCTTGTACAGGGCGCGTGCCCCTCCTGCTCCAGAAGTTTGATGCGCAGCAAATCAAATCTCTGGAGGTTAAGAAAATGAATGAGAAACGCAAGCAACGCTATCTCTACATAAATGGAGAGGCCGTTCCAGTTACCGAGAAGGTATATCGGACCTTTTGGCATTATGAGGATAAAGAGGATTATTTTATGCGTTTGCTGAAAACACCTCGGCAAATCCGTGATAGGGAGACCCAGGAGATCATTGTCGTACCAGCCCGTGAAATACCAATGGATCAGATTCCTGTATGCCTCCGAAGCCATACGACTGCCCGGTTAGATGTGGAGGAGCTCGTGCTCTCCGGGATTTGGCTGGAGCAGGTGTTGGACACTTTAACAGAGGAGGAGCGCAGGATCGTTCAGGAGTTCTACATCAACGGGAAAAACGAACGAGAGGCATGTGCCGTGCTCGGCCTTCCCAAAACAACCTTTCGCCGTCGGGAGCAGCGCCTGCGCGAAAAACTGGGAATTTTGTTGAAAAATTTTCTTTGAAAACTTGGCCAAAAGCGGACCAAAATGCCCTTGCCATCACCTTATTAGTGAGGGGGTAGTTCACCTCTGCTGCACCTTGAAAAATAATGGGACAAGTAAGCGCCTGTTTATATCCAGTACGCGGGCTTGAATTACCCACTGCGGCGAGCGATGCAGGTACAGGCGCAAAGACTGCCTGCGGGGAAGAGTATGGGCGGCGTGCCGCCCATACTACACCCGTCAATCAAAATTGCATTTAAGGCACGAGCGGAACCTGGAGGGCCTGTCACCGGCTTTTGGCATGGCCGGGGCGCCATCACCCATAGTGGGGAACAACCGAACATGAAACCGTACCGCAGGGTAAAAGGGGACTACTGTGGGATCGGCCTGGGCAGTTTCGTCACCTGCCGCCACCATCCGTCAGTTTTATAGGCGTCCTTTGCCAGGGACGGGCCTGCGTATTCCTGTGCCGGGGGTGAGCAGCAGAGCGGTCCCGCCGCTCGACAATACGGCACAACAATACTCTCAGCATACGCAGCACCAGCGCAGCGTCTATGCCGGCGCCATCCTCCATAGCAATATGGAACCAAAACCAGACCGGCATGGACGCTGCTTCGGCACTATTTGGAATGAGGTGAAGAAATGCGTATTCCAATCAGCGAGATCACAGTCAATCCAGGACGGCGGGAGTTGGACCTGGATGATGTGAAGGAACTGGCTGACAGCATTCGGGAACTGGGCCTGCTCCATCCGATCATTGTCGATAAGAAACACACCCTGATTGCCGGCCTGCATCGCCTGGAGGCAGTCAAACTACTGGAATGGACGGAGATCGAGTGTAATGTCAGCAGCCTGGAGGGATTGAAGGCGGAACTGGCGGAGATCGATGAAAATGTCATCCGAAGCGATTTAACGACACTGGAGTTTGGGGAGTTGCTGCTGAAACGTAAGGAAATCTATGAGACTTTGCACCCTGAGACAAAGGCAGGAATATCACAGGCCAATGGAATGAACCGTGCGCTCGGGAACAACGTGGAGTGCAAAATGCACACCACGTCAAAACCTTTTGTTTTGGATACGGCCGAAAAAACCGGGGTCAACCCAAGCACAATACGACGGCAGGTACAAACTGCAAAGAACCTGACTCCGAACGCCAAGAAGGTCATCCGGGAATCCAATATGAAAATTGCAAAAACAACTGCCTTAAAACTTTCACAGTTGCCTCCCGAGGAGCAGGCAGAGGCCGCGAATATGCTGGCTGCAGGCCAGGTCCGTTCCGTGGAGCAGTATAGGGCCGTAAAGTCTGTACAGCAAAATGGCTCTGACCCTTTACAGACTGGCGGATCCGGAGAGAAATTCTCTCAACATGAAACTACTTCAGCGGAACCAGCAGAGGCATCGGATCCGAACCTGCCATCAGGACTTCCATACCGCCTTCCGGATAAGTGTTTCAATAGTTTTGAGGAGTCTGTCGCCGATCTCAAGGACCCCAATAAGGACTGCAGCTGTACGCCAGATATCTTTCTGGCTGAATACTGCGGCTTTATCCACAAGTTCATTAAGGATATCAAGTGGTATGCCACACCGCAGTATACAGAGGTGTTTCCTGCATTGACGCAGATCCAGGTCGATTATCTGCGGTCACAGACCAAGGCTCTCTGTGACGCTGCGGAGGAATTGCTAAAACTGGTAGAAAGGAACGACAGCTTATGAGTTATCGGAAAAAACACTACCCGGCAAAACCCGAAAAGAAAGAAAAGGAATCGGATTTCCCACTCAGCGATGTGGAATACGGCAAGCCTGGAACAGAACGCACGCTGTTTACAGGGCGGCTTACTTCCGGTCTGCCATATCAACGTCCAGTGGATGAGAAGGAAGTAAATCGTCTGATCCGTGAGTGGGACAACCGTCTGCTGGACCCGCTGGTGGTCAGTTTTCGGGATGGGAAATTCAACGTAGTGGATGGGCAGCATCGGGTTGCCGCCATGCGGAAGATGAATGGAGGCAAAGAGGTCATGGTCCCCTGCACGATATACAGCGGCCTGACCTACGAGCAGGAGGCAGACCTTTGCTATAAGTTGGACAGAGCGAAAAAACGCCTTACGCTGGCTCAGGCCACCAATGCGCTCGCGGAATCTGGTACTGATGCCGACATCCGCACAGTCAAATCTTTGATCGAGGCAAATGGCTTTGTATGGGCGCTGAACCGGAGGACCAGGGGCGCCAACGAGATAGGATCTATTCGCGCGCTTATGAAATCATGGCGTGCTTTAGGAAATGAGGAGTTTTCCCGGATGCTGGTCCTGCTCCGCTGCACCTGGGGCGGACACCCCGATTCCCTGACCTCTTTTGTGTTCTCCGGTATGACGGTTTTCCTAAAGACCTACAGTGCGGAGATGGATGACCGGCTTTTTATCCGGCAGCTCTCCAAGGTGGAGCCAGATGAAATCGTCCGGCGCGGCAAGCTGGACTTCAGCACCACCAACAACGGTCTCCGTTATGCCCGGGTCATTTTGGAGAAATACAATAACCAGCGCAAAAACGCAAAAAAGCTGCCATATCGTTTTGCAGATTGACGGCTATTTGGAATAGGGGGCGCAGAAATGACTGATAAAAGACTGACCTGTGAGGAACTAAGGGCGATGCAGGAAGTAGATGTGCGGACGGTAGACCGTGAAGCACTCCGGGACATACGGGATGTGGAGATCAACGCCGACCTTCCCAAGGGAGAACGTATTCTGGACTTCATCCGGCAGATCGGGAACCCATACTGCTACCGGCACGGCGACTATATTGTGAAGATCAGTTTCACAGATACCGACGTCACGCTGGAGGAGCGTATGCTTTCCTACATACGCTCCAAATGCTGATCATATTACGCGGCAAGATACGCTGGACAGGAGGTGGCGTCTGTGTTAAAATACAGGCACAGGACAAATCAGCGCTCTCCTTGTCGTAAGGCGCCTTGCCGGCAATCCTGACGATTGGGAGAGATAGTAATGAGCGACAAGATATGGAATACTTGCGGCTATGTCCGCCTGTCCCGGGAAGATGGGGACAAGGAGGAGAGCAACAGTGTCACGGGGCAGAAGGACCTGATCCGTGACTATTTGTGTTGTCACCCGGAGTTTCGGGAGTGCGGCATGAAAGTGGATGACGGTTATACCGGCTCCAACTTTGACCGTCCGGCTTTTCAAGCAATGATGGACGAAGTCAAGGCTGGAAAAATCAACTGCATCGTGGTCAAGGACTTGTCCCGGTTTGGCCGGGACCACTTGGAAGCGGGAGAGTACATCGAGCGTATCTTTCCCTTTTTGGGTGTGCGTTTTATCGCTATCAACGACCACTATGACAGCGAACACAGAAATGTGGAGTCCGATGAACTGATTATCCCGTTCAAAAATCTCATAAACGAGGCATATTGCCGGGATACCTCGATCAAGATTCGGAGCCAACTTGAAATCAAACGCAAACGCGGAGATTTCATTGGCTCTTTTGCTGTTTTCGGGTATCTGAAGGATCCGGAGGACAAGCACCGCCTGGTGGTAGATGATTATGCTGCCGATGTAGTGCGGGACATTTTCAAATGGAAACTGGATGGGATCAGCGCGGGGGATATTGCGGACAGGCTCAATGCAATGGGTATCCCGACTCCCTTGGACTACAAGCGAAGACTGGGAATGCGCTATACCACCAAATTCCGAACCAAGGAGGAGTCCACCTGGAGCGCCGGTATGATCTTGCGCATCCTCAAAAACCCGATTTATATTGGCGTCTTGGAGCAGGGCAAGGTGACGACCCCCAACTATAAGGTCAAAAAATTGGTGGAAAAGCCGCGGGAGGAATGGGCTGTCGTTGAGGATCACCACGAGTCCATTATCGACCGCTTTGACTTTGAAAGCGTCCAGAAGGTGCTTGCCATGGATACCCGGACCAGCGTTGGCGGGAGAGCGGTGGAGTTGTTCTCCGGCATGGTATACTGCGGGGAGTGCGGCGCCTCCATGGTGCGAAAGACGGTTCCCTCCGGTAGGAACAAGTATGTATATTACGTCTGCAGCGCCCACAAAAGCGAAAAAAGCTGTTCTCCCCACAGCCTGCGCGATTGTGTTTTGGAAGAGATCGTATTCGAGGCGCTGAAGCAGCATATCCAGCAGGTTATTGACCTGTCTGATCTGTTGGACATGACGGATATCGTGTGGCTGAAAAAAGCCGGCATCCAGAAATTGAATACCCGTCTGTCGAAAAAGCAGGAGGAGATCGACCGCTGTCAGATGCTCCTGCGCTCCCTCTACGAAAACCTTGCCGATGGCATCATTGACCGGGATGAATACCAGGAACTGAAAAAGACCTACACCCGGCGTAAGGCCGAGGCAGAGGAGCAGGCCGAAGGGATTCGTGTGGAGATGGGCCAGGCCATGGACAACTCCGAAAAGGGCCGGGCCTGGATGGAACAGTTCCGCAAACACCAGAATATCACCGCTCTGGACCGCTCTCTGGTGGTATCCCTCATTGAGCGGATCATGGTCTACCGTGATAAACGGGTGGAGATCGTATATCGGTGGCAGAATGAATTTCGTTGGCAGGTGGAACTGCTCCAGCGTGCCCAGCAGTCCTTTTCCCAGAGGGAGGCGGTCTGAGATGGCTCGTACAAAGCGGAAGGTTAACCCGCTCCGGCCGCAGACCGCCGCAGCACCACAGACAAAGGAGTTCAAGACCGCCGCCTATATCCGTCTCTCCATTGAGGACAGCGGCAAGCCTGGCTCAGATACGATTGAGGGGCAAAAAGACCTGATCTTGGCATACATTGAGCGTCAGCCCGACTTGCGGCTGGTGGCAGTCTACTGCGACAATGGACGCACCGGTACCAACTTCAACCGACCGGATTTTGAGCGCATGATGGAGGATGTACGCCGTGGGAAGGTCAACTGCATTGTAGTCAAGGACCTGTCTCGCTTTGGCCGCAATTACCATGAGGCCAGCAACTATCTGCTGCGGATCTTCCCATTTCTGGGTGTCCGGTTCGTGGCTGTCAACGACAACTTCGATACCGAAACAGCGGTGGAGACGGAGTATGGTCTGGTCATGCCTCTAAAGAATATCATCAACGACACCTACAGCCGGGATATATCCCGCAAAATCTCCAGCGCCATTGAAACCAAGGAACGGCGTGGGGAGTTTATCGGTGTCTATGCGCCCTATGGCTATCGCAAGAGTGATGAGGACCGGCACAAGTTGGTGAGTAACCCGGAAACGGCCCCAATCATACAGGAGATTTTTTCGCTCCGGCTACAGGGCGTGGGGTACACGGGAATTGCGCGGCTGCTCAACGGGCGGAGTGTACCCTCTCCAGGAGCATATCTGTACCAGTGCGGCCTCTCGAAACAGAAGAAATACCGGGATGCCATATGGGCTGCATGGAATATCAAGGAGATCCTGCGGGATGAGGTCTATCTTGGGCATTTGGTGCAGGGGAAGCGTACCAATGTGGCGTATAAGCAGTCCCGTAAGGAACGAAATGCTCCAGAGGATGAGTGGCGCATATTCAGAAATGCCCACGAGCCCCTGATCGACGAAGATACCTTTGCCGCCGCGCAGAGGATCACAGCTGAGAATAGGCAGGTATATGAAGAAAGTCTGGGCAAAGCGGATGACCTGAAGACCCCCAGTTTGTTTCGCGGGCTGGTCTTCTGCGGTGATTGCGGCAAGGCGCTGGTACGGCGTCACATCTACAACCGCCGGCAGGACGGGCGAATTTACTACTACAATTATCTGTGTGTGACGTCGGTAAAAAAGGCCGGCGCCTGCACGCCCAAAAATCTGAAAGAGTCCAAATTAGCAGAAGTTGTGGCGGCCTCCATCCGCTGCCATCTTGATGCTGTGGCGGAGTTGGAGCAGCGCTGTTTTCAGCTTTGGGACGAAAAGACCGCCGTGCGGCGGGTGTCTATCGAACGGCAGATGGCCGAGGAAGAGCGGCAGCTTTCCCGGAACATGACCCTCCTGGAGGGGCTTTACGCCCAGCTGGTAGATGGTGTCATCGAACGGGACGAGTATCTGTCCATGAAGGAACACTATCAATCGGAGTACTCAAAAGCAAAGGAACGATATGACGCTCTAAGCAGAGAGGCGCAGGACATCATGAACTGCGGTCCGGCCAACCCCATGTTTGAAGGATGTCGTCCATTCTATCACGTCGAAACGCTAACAGAGGACTTGATACAGACCCTGGTCGCAAGGATCACAGTTTATGACGGCGGCCGGCTCGACATTCAGTTAGCCTATCAGGATGAATTTCTGAGGGTGGCCAGCTTTCTGGAGGGGGTGACGGGAGCATGATGATCCGTACTGTGGCGATCTATGTTCGCCTGTCCCTTGAGGATGACGACCTGCTTCATGGTAAGATGGAGTCAGAGAGCATTACCAACCAGCGCGACCTGCTGACTGCCTATATTCGCAACTCTCCGGATCTTGCCCATGCTAGGATCGAGGAATTTTGCGATGATGGGTACAGCGGAAAAAACTTTGATCGGCCCGGCGTGAAATCGCTTTTGGAGGCAGCGCAGAACGGCAAAATTCAGTGCATTGTGGTAAAGGATCTGTCACGCTTTGGGCGGGATTACATTACCGTCGGCAACTATATCTCCCGTGTGTTTCCCTTTCTCGGCATTCGTTTTATCGCGGTGAATGACCATTTTGACAGTAGCTGCAAGGGTGATATTGACAGCATTGACACATCTTTTAAGGCTCTAATCTATGACCTATATAGCCGCGACCTATCCAGAAAGGTACGCAGTGCCAAGAAGATCCTTGCTGAAAAGGGCGTCTACATCAATCCGGTCGCGCCGTATGGGTATCAGCGTGCTCCTGATGACAAGCATCTGTTGGTTCCAGACCCCTCGACCGCCGATGTGGTGCGGCGCATCTTTTCTCTGATTGCGGATGGATATACCACTGAAATGGTAGCGCGGTTACTGAACGCAGAGGGTGTCCCCACGCCGGCCAAGGCAAAGGCTGGCACACCAAGTGCGCATGATAACTGGCATGACAATCATTGGCGTCCGCAAACAGTCTACACCATCATCCGCGACCGCCAATATATTGGCTGTACCGTATTCGGCAAGCGTGTCCGGCAGCAGATCGGAGTCCGCCAGCAAACGACAGCCCCCCTTGAGGACTGGATCGTTGTAGATGACCGGCATGAGGCCCTTGTGTCCAAAGAATTGTTCCAGAGGGCGCAGGAAAGTCTGGGTGGAGCGTATAAGCGAGTCGCAAAGCACACCCAATGGGATAACCCACTCAGGAAGAAAGTCATCTGCGGTGTATGCGGCTACGCAATCGTCCCACGCGGCAAGGTAGACCGCTACTACAGCTGTCGCACTCCTCGTACAGTCCCGGACATGGATTGCTTTCAGGGGAAAATTTATGAGGATGACATTATGGAGATGGTGGTCGAGGCAATCCGTGTGTGCGCCCGGTTGGCGGTGGAAGAAAAGCACCTGCGAGTAGTGGAGAGGGAGAAAAGCGAGATGCAGTTCCATACACTGCAGCAGAAGATCAGGAGTTTCCAGACCCTCCAACAGCAAATCACGGAGGAAAGCCGTATCCTCTATGAGGCATACGCTATGGACGGCTCTATGTCGCGGACTGAATACGCGAGTAAAAAGGCCGCTCTATTGGAGCGGCGGGAAAAAGCATACGAAGAGGAAGCAACGGCAAAACAAAAGCTGGAATCGTTGTGGACAGGTACGAGCAAATTTGTTGAAAAGTATGAGTCTCTCACGGCCTTGGACAAGCTGACAACAGAGCTGTCCGCCGACCTGCTCCACTCTGTCAAAATCTGGCCGGATGGAAGGGTCAATGTGGAATTGAATTATTTGGACGAGATCCCCCATACGGTCTCAAGAAAACTGTTGGCTGCCATTTAATCTTGGGGAGGTTGTCTATGTCAGAAAAGAAATTCCGGGTGGCGTGCTATTGCCGCGTTGCTACCAAAAATCAAATTGATGATGCACCGTTGGAGGCACAAAGCACCCGCCTGCACCGGTATGCCGCCAATAATGGGTTGGCGGTCATTGGCGAGGTCCGTGCCTATGAGAAAGGCATTTCTATGGACCGGTCTGGTTGGCACGATGTTCTCAGCCTTGCCGCCAGGGAAAAGGCAGATGCTGTCTTGGTAACGGAGTTGGGCCGTGTGGCCCGCGATCCGTGGATGGTGATGGAAACCATGAAGGAACTATCTGAACAGGGTTTGATGGTATTCGCAAGCGATTATAGTTTGACTTGTAACACAAGCCTTGCCAACAAGGTCAAGCAAGCATCTATCACAATGCATCAGACCTAAACGCATCTTATAAAATAGAAAGATACATGATATGCGTTGTTTCGACAGAGCGCATCATTTTACGATAAAAAGCACTTAAATTCTATTAGTCAGTGCTTGACATATCCAGATCTGCGCCATACTTTCGCTACTATGGCCCTCTCCAGCGGCGTGGATGTAAAGACCCTGTCCAGTATGCTGGGCCACTTCAGCGCCGGGTTCACCCTCGACACCTATACGCACATCACTAACGAGATGCAGAGAGGTGCGGCGGAGAAGATCGGCGGCTTCATGGAAACGGCCACGGCCAAACCGGAACCGGAGCCTCCCGACCCGCCGGAGGAGAGCCGGTGCAAGGTGATACCGTTCGAGAAGGTGGGATAAGAAACAAGCATAGCGCCAACGGAGATATTACCATTCCGTGGCGCTATGCTTTGTTTTAGGGTTGAATATTCCAAAGAGTTTCTGCTATCTCATGCAGCCACTTAGCTCTGGCATCAATTTTTTCCTCTGTCCATTCGTCTTCCAATAAAACAGCATTTAAGGTAACCAGTCCCTTAGCGCAGGCTTCAAGCCCTGGCTTATTTGCACCTTTTCCAGACTTTTTTGTAGTCCAATCACTATCTCGTATTGATGCATTTAGCGCTTGAGGAATGATCGCAAGATTTCCTAATGTGAGTAGCTTCGAATCTCTTTGCTTTGCAATTTCATCTGAGGCGCAGGCGGACCAGTTGTTTCTCCATTTCTTTGGCATGAGATGCTCCAAGCTATACCCATCAAAGCCAAGAAGCAAAGTTGCACTATTTGCAGGACGGATATAGCTTTCGATGAGGTAAAGAATACCTCTGGTTTGCAGGTTGGTCAGCTTAGATTTTTGGAACCCATCCAATAACTCCTCATTAGTAGGAATGTATGTTGTTGCGTCATTTCCGCTGTGGAGCTTGGCTACCAAAGAGGCGGCATCCAAAACCTCATTACGAATCAGAGAAGTGAACAGGTTGTTATAGTTTTTTGTTAGTGAATGAACGACCATTCTGCGCATGATGTAGCTTTCCAGGATGCCATACATGGCATTTCGTTCATCCTCACTATCCACATTCTTAGCGATATACAGTGTATAGGGAATGAGCGTAGATGTCTTTAACCCAAAGATTATTATATTTAAACGCTCAATACCAAATGTGCCCGGAATGCTTACCCCACAGGTATCTGGATTAAATATAGTTCTAAAACAGATGGCATAATCCTTCATTTGGCTAAGTATAACGCTTTTGTCTCCACCGCAATAATGGTCGATAAAATGCTGATAGGATTGTGCCAAACTATCAACTCTGGCGTACATGATCTTATCGTCATTGCTGATATTGTATCGCTTGTTCTGAATAAAAATCTGGAAGAAAGAATCAAAAAAGATGTCAATGATGGCACGCTTCATTCGACCAGTTTCAATCTCGGTATCCCAATAGGATTTTGCATCATCATCTTTTTCAAAAACAGAGGCCCATTTTGCCTCATATTCGCTAATGGTATCTCTGCTGAAAAAGTAGTTTTTCAACAATTCCGAGGTTGTCAAATTAACGCCAAGAGAATTGATTGTGTTAAAAATTTGCTGTTCGTCCTCGTCTGCATTCAAATCAATTCGCACGAATTGGGCATTCATCATGACCATCATAATGTTAAGCTTATTCTCATCAATATGGTCAACAAAGTAATTATACGCTTCAATAATTCTGGACTGAGGCGCAGGGTTATCTATTTTATCTGCGGATGTAGAAGCCATAACTCTTTCGAAAGCTTCAATATCATTTCTCCCGTGGCGCAAAGCAATTGACTGCCCCATAATTCTAAACTGGCAATCAAAAGTCGTAGATTGGCCGAGTTTCAAACACAGAACTTTCATAAAAAGAAGAAAGGTTGTCAGTCGCTGCTGCCCATCTACAATCGTTCTGCAGTCAGTAAAATTTTCGCCAGGATGTGGTCTGCGACCTTCTTTCAGAATGATAGATCCAAAGAAGTGAGGCTTATTTGTCTTGACGATATACTCCATATCTTCAATCATCCGTGCCCAAAGATCCGCTTTCCAAACATAGGATCGCTGGAAGAAGGGTACTTCTATAAGCGTAGAGTTATTGAAAATATTTGTGATAATTGCTTTATGTGCATCCATAGTGAAACTCCTTGCAAAACAATCCTAATAGTCTATACAAGCGAGAATCCTGTACAGGCTATCGGCATAATATGACAGTCTTGTCCTTATGCTATCATGTAACTACTATGAAAGCAACATGATGATTGACTGTTCTACACCCAAAAGCGCGATATTTCTCTCGTTAGGGATGGGTTAGGGATTTGGCGGCTATCCTCGCTCATGTTCCTGCCGCTTTTCTGCCCCTTGAACCACCGCTGAACAGCACTCGCCGAAATTAAAAAAATCGAACTAAAAACACAGAAAAACCGCCTATTTAGGCGGTTTTTCCAAGAAAAGTGGTCCGAGTGACAGGATTCGAACCTGCGGCATCCTGCTCCCAAAGCAGGCGCGCTACCAACTGCGCTACACCCGGATATTAAGTTGTGGGGTGGCCCGGGCGTATTCTCCCAAAGCAAGCGCGCTACCAACTGCGCCACACCCGGTTATAGGATCGTTGATGCAAAATTGATTTGCTCACAGAGCACCAACATGCGCAAAGCTATATTAGTATAGTATATTTTTAAAAAGATTGCAAGTGTTGTTTGAGTATGGTAATATGATTGCGAAAAAAGTGTGAGGTGAACATGGGATGCGAATGAGAAAAAAGCCCAACCTGATCCCTAGAATGGAGCGCTGCGCTCAATTTTTAGTGTCTGATCCGGCAGGTCAGCGAGGAAAGTGGCGGGAGCTGATGCCCGTGGCAAAGCAGATCTGGCTGGAGCTGGGATGCGGCAAGGGACGTTTTACAGCAGAAATGGCGGAGCAGCACGCTGACGTTTTGTATATTGCGGTGGAGCGCGTGCCTGACGCGATGGTCATTGCCATGGAGCGCTGTGCAGAGAAGAAACTGACGAATGTGTTCTTTGTGGACGGCGATGCGGCCCGGCTGAGAGATTATTTTGCTCCGGGAGAGGTAGACCGGCTGTTTATCAATTTCTGCGATCCCTGGCCGTCTAATCACCATGCCCGGCGTCGTCTGACCCATAAGAACTTCCTGGTGCTGTACCGCGGAGTGCTGAAGGACGGGGGAGAGATCCACTTTAAGACGGATAACCGGGACCTGTTTGAATACTCTTTGTTTCAGTTCCCCAAGGCGGGGTATACGCTGTCGGAGGTGACCCGAGATCTGCATGCCAACGGCATTCAGGGGGTCATGACCGATTACGAGGAGAAGTTCCATAATCTGGGCACCCCCATCAACCGCTGCGTGGGGACCAAGGAACATATGCAGGAGGAACCGGAGTTTGTTCCCATTGCCGGACCGATGAATCGTCCGGTGGAGAAAGAGGCGCAGCCGGAAGGTGCTGCAGAACAGGCAGAGTAAATCAAATTATACGCCGGAGAGGAAGTGCAGAGCCTCTCCGGCTATTTTTTATGGGGGAATTGACAGAAAAAAGTGAACTGCTATAATTGACATATCAATAATTGATATGTCAAGAAAAGGGAAGGGGATAACTGATGGAACGAACCTTTCACATGCTGCTCTACCGGGCGTTTCATGCTCAGCGCAATTATTTGCGTCCCTGTTTTGGGCGAGTTGGCCTGGGGGCGGGGCAGCCTAAACTTCTGGTCTATTTGAACAGCCATGGTCCTTGTCGGCAGAAGGAGCTGGCGGACTATTTTGAGATTGACCCAGCGGCGGTGTCCCGGATGATAGATGCCTTGGAGCGAGGCGGCTTTGTGGTGCGCAGAAGGGACGAGAGCAGCCGGCGCGGCGACCTGGCGGAGCTGACCGAGAAGGGACGGCAGGCGGTACAGGCTTGGACAGAGTTCTGTGCCCAGGAAGAAGAGCAGATGCTCCAGGGTTTTACGCCGGAGGAGCGGCAGCAGTTTGCGGACTTCCTAGTGCGGGCGTACCGGAATCTCCGGGAGGGGAAGGAGGAAGAGCGATGGGAGAGCTGAAGCGTCTGCTGCGCTATCTTGGTCCCTATCGAAAGGATCTGCTGATCGGCGCCTTGCTGGTCGTGGTAGAAACCTGCTTTGAACTGGTGATCCCGGTGCTGATGGCAGACCTCATCGACGTGGGTGTAGCCAATCAGGATATTGATTACGTTCTCCATAAGGGAGGCCAAATGGGAATATGCGCTCTTTGTGCCCTGGTGACTGGGCTGCTCTATGCCCGGTTTGCTGCCCGGGCATCCTATGGTTGGGGAGCTCAAGTGCGCCGCGCCCAGTTTGCCCAGGTTCAGCGCTATTCCTTTGCCAATCTGGACCACTTTGATGCCGCTTCTCTGGTTACTCGGATGACCACAGACGTGACAGTGCTGCAAAACGCCATCAACGGCGGATTCCGGCCTTTGGTGCGCAGTCCTATCATGCTGGTGATGGGAGTGGGATTGTCGTTCTGGATGAACGCCCGGCTGGCTGTGATTTTTATCGTGTGCGCACCCGTTCTGGGAGCCATTCTCTTTTGCATCGTGCGGAAGGTAGCGCCTATGTATGGCAAGCTTCAAAAGGCAGTGGACCGGCTGAACAATGTGGTGCAGGAGAACCTGACAGCCATCCGGGCAGTGAAGGCCTTTGTCCGGGGCGAGGCGGAGGAGGAGCGCTTTCAGGTGGTAAACAGCCGCCTGGCGGACACATCCAAGGAGACCTTCCGTTGGGCGGTGCTGAATCTGCCTTCTTTGCAGCTGACTATGTATACTGCCATCGTGCTTATCATGTGGTTTGGAGGAAACATGATCCTGGACGGAGACCTTTTGGTGGGAGACCTGACGGGATTTCTCAGCTATGTGTTTCAGGTCATGAACTCCATGATGATGCTCTCAAACGTATTTTTACTGCTCACCCGGTCTCTGGCCAGTGTCCACCGCATTACCCAGGTGTTGGAGGAGCAGCCCCAGATCACCTCGCCCCAGGATGCGGTTACCCAGGTGGCCGACGGCAGTGTGGACTTTGAAGGAGTATCGTTTAAATACCATGCGGATGCGCAGGAATATGCCTTGTCTCAGGTAGATCTGCATATCAAGGCGGGGCAGACTGTGGGCATTCTGGGTGGTACCGGCTCGGCCAAGAGCACCTTGGTACAGCTCATTCCCCGCCTCTACGACGCCACTGAAGGAAGTGTCCGGGTAGGCGGCCGGGACGTGCGGGAGTATGATATCCACGCCCTGCGGGATGCGGTAGGGATTGTGCTGCAAAAGAACGTGCTTTTTTCCGGTACAGTGGAGGACAACCTGCGCTGGGGCGATGCCCAGGCAGAGGAGGAGCAGCTGTGGGCGGCCTGCAGGGCGGCCTGCGCCGATGAATTTGTCTCGGAAATGCCCGGCGGCCTCAAGAGCGACTTGGGGCAGGGCGGCGTGAATGTCTCCGGCGGACAGAAGCAGCGGTTGTGCATCGCTCGAACGCTGCTCAAGCATCCTAAAGTGCTCATCTTTGATGACTCTACCAGTGCGGTGGACACCGCGACCGAGGGAAAAATCCGCTGGGAGCTGGCCAGCCTGGAGGGTGTGACCAAGATCATCATCGCCCAGCGGATCACCTCGGTGATGAATACGGACCAGATCATCATTCTGGATGACGGCAAGGTCCACGCGGTAGGAACCCACCAGCAGCTCCTGGAGCGTGACCCCATCTACCAGGAGATCTACGCATCTCAGATGAAAGGAGGGGAGCTCCATGGCTAGAACCTTCAGCGGGAAAAAGCCCAAGCGTCTGGGCTATACGGTAAAGACCTTCCTCTCCTACCTGGGACGGCACAAGTTTCTGCTGCTGGCGGTTGGGGTGCTGGTGGCTGTCAGCGCCACGGCCAATCTGCTGGGCACTTACATGATACGTCCGGTGGTCAACGCACTGGTGTCGGGGAATATGGAGACCCTGATTCAGGGCATTGCCCTGACGGTGGTCATCTACGGGATCGGCGTGCTGTGTTCCTTTGGATACACTCAGACCATGGTGCGGGCGGCCCAAAAGGTGCTGCTGGATATCCGGCGGGATCTGTTTGCCCACCTCCAGACTTTGCCTCTGCGCTTCTTTGATACCCGCCGGCACGGCGATATTATGAGTTACTTCACCAACGACGTGGACACCATCGCCGATGCGCTGAACAACAGCTTTGCCATGGCCATCCAGAGCTTCATTCAGATGACGGGCACCCTGATTTTGCTCTTTGTGCTCAATTGGCAGCTGTCCCTGGTGGTGGTTGTGTGTTATGCGGCCATGTTTGCCTACATCCGCTTCAGCAGCCGCCGCAGCCGGGCTTACTACACCAAACAGCAGGCCTGTCTGGGCGATCTGGATGGTTATATCCAGGAGATGGTCAACGGACAGAAAGTGGTACAGGTCTTCAACCACGAGCAGGCCAGCATGGAGATTTTTGACGAGAAAAACGAGGCCCTGCGCCGGGCTGGTACCGGAGCCCAGGGCTATGCCGCTACCATGATCCCTGCGGTAGTAACCATCTCTTATATCAACTACGCCATTGTCTCTGTTCTGGGAGGCATTATGGCATTGAAAGGGATGACCGACGCGGGCAGTCTGGCCAGCTATCTGGTCTTTGTGCGTCAGGCCGCCGCGCCCATCAATCAGTTTACCCAGCAGAGCAACTTCCTGCTGGCTGCGCTGGCAGGTGCCGAGCGTGTCTTTGAGGTCATGGATGAAGCTCCTGAGGTGGATGAGGGAGCCGTGAGTCTGGAAAAGGCAGGGCAGGGCTGGGCCTGGCATAAGCCGGAGGGAGAGGATATTCCCCTGCGGGGCGATGTGCGCTTTGAGCATGTGGACTTCGGCTACGAGCCCGGACACCCGGTACTGAGAGATGTGAGTCTGTATGCCAAACCGGGGCAGAAGATTGCTTTCGTAGGCTCCACCGGTGCAGGCAAGACAACCATCACCAATCTCATCAACCGGTTTTACGATGTGCAGGGGGGACGCATCCTCTACGACGGGATCGACGTGCGGGATATCCAGAAGAGCGCCCTGCGCAGTTCTTTAGGTATTGTTCTCCAGGACACCCACCTGTTTACCGGAACCATCGCCGACAACATCCGCTTCGGGAAACTGGATGCCACCATGGAGGAGATCCAACGGGCGGCCTGCATCGCCAATGCCGACTCCTTTATCCGCCGATTGCCCCGCGGCTACGACACTCTGGTCACCGCCGACGGCGCCAACCTCTCTCAGGGGCAGCGGCAGCTGCTGGCCATTGCCCGGGCGGCGGTGGCGGATCCGCCTGTACTTATCCTGGATGAAGCTACATCCTCCATCGATACCCGGACGGAGAAACTGGTACAGAGGGGCATGGATGAACTGATGAAGGGGCGGACGACATTTGTGATAGCCCACCGGCTGTCTACCATCCAAAATGCTGACTGCATCATGGTTATGGAACAGGGAAGGATTATTGAACGGGGAAACCATGAACAGCTTATGGAGGAAAAAGGGAAGTATTATCAGCTTTATACGGGAAAGTTCGCTTAAAAGAAAAAACAGGACAGGGACGGTACTGCAACAGAAGGCGGAGGGCAGACAGTATCGGAAGGCTGGATTGCAGGAAAATGGCAGCCGCTGAAAAAACGGCAGCAGCAGATAAAAAGCGGCTTGCAAAATCAGCAGAAAGGAAGTAAGGTATAAAGGAATGGCTGTCCCGGCCTTTGCGGCAAAAATAAAAGGACAGCGCTTGACGGGGTTTTGTCCCCGCCTTGCGTAAAAAAACGGGACAGACAAAGTAAGTAATGATAAAAAGGAGCCTCTGGCCAATGAATTCCTCTTCTGAAAAAACGAAAATGACGAAAACGGGCGTGGTATTTTTCTGCGCCCTTATTTGCTGCTTTTTATGGGGCAGCGCTTTTCCCTGTATTAAAATAGGCTACGGCCTGTTTTCCATAGGAGCTTCGGACAGCACCTCACAGATCGTATTCGCCTGAATGCGGTTTACCCTGGCGGGTATCCTGGTGATTCTGTTCGGAAGCCTGCTTCAGGGAAAATGGCTGCGGCCTGCAAAAAAGAACCTGCTTATGGTCGGCAAACTTTCCCTGGTACAGACGGTAGGCCAGTATATTTTCTTTTATATCGGCCTGGCCCATACCACAGGGGTTAAATCCTCCATTATCGGAGCTTCCAATGTATTTCTTTCCATAGTAGTGGCAGTAGCCGTATTCCATATGGAAAAGCTGTCGGTAAAAAAGGTGCTGGGCTGTCTGGTGGGCTTTGCTGGTGTCGTGCTCATCAATGTCAGCGGCGGCAGCCTGGATATGAATTTATCCTTTCTGGGAGAAGGCTTTATATTCCTGTCGGCGGTGAGTTATGCCTTTTCTTCCGCATTGATTAAAAGGTATTCCCAGGAGGAGAACCCGGTGACCTTAAGCGGATACCAGTTCCTCTGCGGAGGAATTCTTCTCACAGGCTTCGGGCTTGCCATGGGCGGGCGCGTGCATGTGGGGGCCGTAAGCGCGTCGGGCTGGCTGCTGCTTTT